>Ga0180007_10000122_pt1 | contig 138792 bp, 113 predicted proteins | sample MM_PC_MetaG_FD_121122 | JGI IMG/M metagenome (GOLD analysis project Ga0180007, IMG submission 121122) | Groundwater microbial communities from the Aspo Hard Rock Laboratory (HRL) deep subsurface site, Sweden - MM_PC_MetaG | ecosystem: Environmental > Aquatic > Deep subsurface > Groundwater...
ATACCTGCAGATCTTTACAGTTGGCGCTAAAAACACTATAATCTGTAAAATAGACTCGATAAGGGAGCGGATTATGAAAATTAATTTCAAATCTCTGATTTGTATTCTCATGGTATTTTGTATTTGTGCCGGAACTGCTTTTGCAATGGCATACCGACCGTTCCCCAACAATCGCAGTCTAGAAGAAGTTTATAGCGATATAAAGGTAGATGGCGCATTCGAGCAAACGCGCGTCAGACTTATAACCGCCAATGAAGAAGCCTGGTTTGCCCGCTGGAAAATGATTGAAAACGCCCGTGAAACCATTGACTGCACATATTACATTATCGACAAAGACATATTCGGCCAGGCTTTTATCGGGCTGCTGCTCAAGAAAGCCAGACTAGGTGTACGCATTCGACTGATGATTGACGGACGCGTTTATCGCATGCCCTATATGAGCAAGATGCCAGATAAGGTTGAAGAGCTTGCAGCTTTCCCAAATGTTGAGATCAAGCTTTTCAACGCGGTCAGCAAAAACCTGCTGGCAGCTTTTACTGATTTGAAAAAAATGGTGGCCTCTAACCACGACAAGATCATAATCTGCGATGGCAACATTTCCATTATCGGTGGCCGCAATATCGGCGCTGATTATTTTGCCGACACCGGCGAAAATGACATCGTTTATAACGAATGTGATATTTTAATGCAGGGCGCTCACGCAGCTGGTCAGCTGAAAAAAGCTTTTGAAGACGAATGGGGAAATTTAAAAAATCTGGTAGTAAAAAAAGACCTTATCAACTTTAAGAAGCAGCTGGCAATTGTTGATCTGGCCTATCGCGTCATGAGCAAGTACATGCAGGGTCGTGGACTGTTTGATTCTGAGAAGCTGACCAGTTCGGACACACTTAAAGAAGAACTGACTGAAATGAACAAAGAAATTTCAAAGTTCAAAAAAATTGTTTCGTTCTCTGGCTTTGAGCTTTTCCGCGGTGAAAGACAAAAACCACTTAAAATTCTGGATAAACACTCTTATCTGGGTTCTTTAAACGGAATTACGCCAGCGATTTTGCGCATGATCGAATCCTGCAAGACCGAAATCATCATTCAGAATCCCTATCTTGTTATCACTGAAGGTGTCGAAGCAGCCTTGAAACGCGCTTCTGATCGCGGCGTTAAGATTATTTTTCACACCAACAGCGCAAATTCCACTGATTCTCTCTTTCCCCAGGCTTTTTTGATGGAAGACTGGCAGAGAATTCTCAAAGAAATGCCGACTGCACGTATATTTGTGGCTCCAAGCGAGAATGAAAGATTGCACGCAAAGGTTTTTGTGTTTGATGGCCTGATTTCAATTGTTGGAACCTATAACATGGATCCTCTCAGCGAGAACATTAATTCTGAGGTTGTTGGAGCCATTTATGATAAACCTTTTGCTGAAATGTTAAGACTGCGAATCTTCAGGCTGATGCAGAAAAACATCATTGAATACCGCATTGAAGTCGATCAGGATGGCAAAATTATTAAGTCATATGGGCCAGCTGACCACGTATCTAAAGAGGTAATTAAAAAGATGAATCGCTTAAGAAAATTGCAGTGGATCAGACCATTGATCTAACTATTCGGAAATAACCCTGTAATTTGTTTTTAAAGCCCGTGCCCAGGAGAGTAATTATACTCATGGGCACGGGTTTTGTTTTAGCTTTCAATATGCTGCGAATAAGTTCATCAAGAACAGCTATTAAAAATGCTTCTGCAACCAGGTGGCTGAAAGTCTAGCGAAAATCTGCTTCCAGAGTCGGTATTGGCGGAGCAACAATCCGGCTGGAAAATTCCTGATGGGGCACCAGCTCAAATTCGCCGTTTCCAAGGCGCACAATTTTCCAATCCCGTTTGGTAGCAATAATCGGCAGGTCTTCCTGATTCAGGCTGATCAGCCCTTTCCATACCAGCTCACCAATTTCGTGGTTGTAAACAGTCTGCTCACTGACGTAGCCTTCAAGCAACGGCGAGAGATTCTTGCCAAGCTGGCCCCTTACTGTCGGATTCAGCTTAAAACCGAACGGATTTACGAAAAGAAACATATGGATAATGGCGGTTAACGCAATAATACCTGCCAGATGATAGTTTAACGGCAACGGCTCAACTTCTGAAAAACATTTCAGCAGCATGGTCAAACCCATCAGTATAAAAACCGGCACCGAAGAAGGGTTTATCACTGCCATCAAGCCGGTAATCGCGTAAAAGAAAAGATTTGGCATGTCTTCGTGGCCAAGCCGGTGCAACGATATCAGATTAATCAACAGAAAAATCCCGGCCAATAGATACATTATCTTGGTATCACTATCTGGCAAAAACTGCCAGGCTAACACAGAGGTGCTGTCGACAGCGGTTGCCGCACCTTCCGGGAAAAACAGCAATCCGGTCAAAGCACAAAGCACCAGAGTCGGACTATATTTATCATTGTAAAAAGCATGGCAGACCACCAGAATGACGAGAAGCCAGCTGTTGAGGGTTAAGCAGCTTGCCGCTGCTGTTATCGGAATCAGTATTACACCGAAATTGTTTCTGAGTCGATTGTTGTCTAGTATGGTCAGTGTGCCGGCGACAAAAATAAGTTGCAGCAACATGCGAAGACTCAAAAACGACTGCATCGACAGCGAAAACACGGCCAACAACAAAATTCCAGGCATTATCTCGCGACTCTTGAATACCCAGGTGCAAAGTATGCAGCACAACAGGAAAAATGCAATATGAAAAACCGCCTTAAGACCAAGCAATGAAGCACTCGAATCAACGATTGAAAGAGCCATTGTCTCAGGAAGAAAAACCCAGCCGATATGCAGATCAAAGTCGCGCGCTAACGCGAGATCCCAGAATGTTGAAGCCGGAAACGGTGCCGATCTGGTAAAAAAGAACAGCACAGCAATAGTCGCGACCAGGGCGGCTATGCGACCCCATTCCACCGATTCGCCCTGTGTCTGCTGGCGCCTATCGGCGTTTCCCTTTGCCCTTACATCAGCCATGGTTTTCTCCGCATGGGTTACTTGTCGAGTCCAAGAATCTTTTCTGGTTTGATCGGCAATCGGCGAATTCGCACGCCTGTCGCATTATAAATCGCGTTGGCAATCGCCGGCGCAACACCCATCAGCGGCACTTCCCCAAAACCTTTGGCACCATAGGGCCCACGATCATAGGCATGTTCCACGATTATCGGATCTAGTTCAGGAGTATCTTCTGTTGTCGGCAGAATATAGGTAGCAAAAGCATTGTTGAGCATACGACCGTCTGCATCGTGACGAATTTCTTCCATGGTCGCGTAGCCCATACCCTGTAAAGTGCCGCCTTCGATCTGCCCTTCAACCTGCTGCGGGTTTATTGCTTTACCCATATCATGCGCTGAAGTAATGCGGGTAACCCTGTATTCGCCAGTTTCCATATCAACTTCTACCTCAGCAATGTTGGTGCAATAACTGTAGACAAAATAGGCGTTGCCTTGCCCGGTCTCTTTGTCATACGAAGAATCAGGCGCAATAAACCAGCCAAAGGCGCTGGGCATAAGGCGATACGCGTAAAGTTTTTCAGCCAGTTCTCTGAAACCAATCTGTTTGCCTTCTGGTTGCGATTTGAGGAAAGCCTTGCCATCGACAAGCTCTACTTCATCAATGACAGGCGCGCCAAGCAAGTCAGCAGCGACCTGTAACAATCGCGGACGCAGCTGTTCAGCGGCGAGCATCAGCGAATTTCCCGACATAAAAGTGGTGCGGCTGGCCACCGTCGGACCTGAATCTGGCACCAGACTGGTATCGGCCTCAACGACATTTACAAGCTCATAGGGAGCGCCAAGCGCATCGGCCGCAATCTGAGCAAGCACTGTGCGAGCACCCTGCCCCATCTCGACATTGCCGATAGCACAGTGAACTGAGCCGTCCTTCATAATTGTCATGCTGGTTCCGACGCGGTCAAGGTGCTTGCCGCCGGCGCCAAGACCGACGCCGTAATACACGGTCGACACACCAACACCTTTGCGCATTACACCGCTGCGTTGTTCCGGTCTTTGCCATTTTTCGGCCCAGTCAGCTTTTTCGCTGGCCTTTTCCAGGGTTTCCATCAGGCCGCAGGATTGATCTATGATCTGGCTTGTCGCCGTGCTGGAACCAACTTTATAACAATTGATGCGGCGGATTTCAACCGGATCGATATTGAGCTCAGTTGCGATTTCGTCCATCATCGATTCGCCGGCAAAAATCACCTGAGGCGAGCCAAAACCGCGATAAGCGCCACATGGAACCTTGTTCGTCGCAACACCCCATGATTTGATATGAACGTGATCGCATTCATAGGGCCCAAGAGCGTGTACCGTGCCACGCCACAGAACAATCGGGGTTAGCGTGGCGTAAGCGCCACCATCAACATAATAATCAATCAAAGCGGCTGTGATTTTGCCTTTGTCGTCAGTGCCAATCTTCATTTTGATCAGACCGGGATGACGCTTGGAACTTGCAATAATATCTTCTTCGCGCTTGTATATAAGCTTTGCGGGGCGGTTAAAAAGCTGGGCTACAATGGCCGCATGCCCGGCAACAAGCGATGGAAAATCTTCCTTGCCGCCGAATCCGCCACCAGTAGTTGTTTGAACAATCTTCACCTGGTTGCGCTCACGACCAAGGGCCTGCGCAACTGCATCATGCACGTAAAACGGGCACTGCATGGTGCCATAAACCGTCATGGTTCCTTCATTCCCCGGAACCGCGATTACGCCGTTGGTTTCGAGATAAGCGTGTTCCTGGTAAGGAGTTTCGTATTCCTGCTCAAACACATGTGCCGCCGATTTCATGGCTTCTTCGGCATTGCCCTTTTCAACGTTATAGCGGCTGAAAACATTGTCGTTTCCGTAGATTTTAGGCGCAGACTCTTCAATAGACTCTCTTATACCTAACACGGGCTTAAGTGGCTCAATATCGAGCTTTACCAGAGCAGCGGCAGCCTGAGCGACTTCATAACTTTCCGCAACTACCAGAGCAACGGGCTCGCCGTGAAAGCGAACATAACCCTGAGCCAGAAAAGGTTCGTCATCGAATACCAGCGGAACCGAGTTTTTACCGGGAACCTGATCTGCGGTTATTACGCCGACCACGCCGGCCATCTTTTCGGCTGCGCTTTTGTCGACGCCATTAAGACGCCCATAGGCGTGGGGTGAGCGGACAGTAGTAACATGTAGTATGTCAGAAAAATTGTAGTCGTCTATGTATCTTGACAGCCCTCTGAGCTTATCGAGAGCGTCTTTTCGCGGCATTGATTTCCCCACTACAGGCATCTTCAAACCTCCTGAGGTATTAGTGCATTTTTTGCAGTTTAGCACATGCCGCAATGAGATTCCAAAAATTCTACTGCCACTCAGGGTAAAAAAAGGGAAACTGCACATCTGACGGGGCAAATGCTTTTTTCCCGCAGCCACATGCTTGGCTGATATAGATTCAGCCAAAGTCAGGATAAACGGGCTCTTTGGTTTTGCTGGTGCTTACAGGCCTAAAATAAATTTAGCGGCTATAACACAAATAACTGCGATTACCAAAAACAGTAATTTTTGCTTGGTCTCACCAGCTGGATCAAACTTTGGTGTCTTCTGACCAGATTCTTCGTTGTTATTTTCGTCTTGATTGTATTCCATGTGTGGCTTGTCCTTGTAATGGGCTCAGTGTGATATCGACAGTTTAACGAATAAAAATTAGCTGCACTGGCTCACAACTGCATCCTAACACATTCTGTAATCACACTGCAACCCCTATTTGCCCGGCGCTTCGTACACGCACTACGCACAGAGCTGAGGTTAGATCAGCAAAAAAAACGTTAAAGGCTGTTTTTTTGCGGCAAAATGTGGCATATATTATTATCAAACATTTATTCAACATTTTCCCAAAGGACCAGCGAACTAATCATGTATCTTAAGTCACTTGAGCTCATGGGCTTCAAGTCCTTCGGCCGCAAAACCGTTTTCGACTTCCAACCCGGCATTACCGCCATTATTGGCCCTAATGGCTCGGGAAAAAGCAATGTGTGCGATGCAATCCGCTGGGTGCTCGGGGAACAGAGCGCCAAAGCTCTACGCGGCAACAAAATGTCAGAAGTCATCTTTGCCGGTTCGGCAGAGTTGAGGCCTGCGGCGTTTTCTCAGGTAAAACTTGTACTCGACAACGAAGATCACGCCATGCAGATGGACTATTCTGAAGTCAGCATCGGGCGCCAACTTTTTCGCTCAGGCGAGAGTAATTACTTTGTAAATAACAGCAGAACTCTGATGTCGAGCATTAAAGAAATGCTGATGGACACCGGTATCGGTAAAGACGGTTATTCGGTCATCGGTCAGGGCGACATCGAAGACATCGTCTTTCAGCGCACCCAGTCACGCCGCACGCTTATCGAAGAAGCTGCCGGTATAACCAAGTTCAAGCATCGCAAGATGAACACAATGACCAAGCTTGGGCATACCCGCACCAATATTACGCGTCTCAACGATATTACTTCCGAAATAGAAACCCAGCTCGGGCCACTGGCCGAGCAGGCCGAAAAAACCCGTAAATACCAGATGCTCGCAGGCGAAATTCGTCAGCTTGAGATAGATCTTATTCTTTTCGATCTCAACCAGTATTACTCCGAGCAGGAAAACATCAATTCAATGCGGCTTGGACTGCTGGCCAAAGTCGAAGAAATCGAAAAATTTCTGGCAGAAGTCGATGCAAAAAAGGCAGATGCCCGCATCAGATTTGCTGAGTTCGAAGAGGTTTTGAAAACCCGGCAGGACGAAGTTAAAGTAGTTACCCTGCAGATTGACGAGCGCCGCAAACAGGCCGGGGTTGTGCGTGAAGACCTGCGCAGTCAACAGGCGCGTTGTCAGGCTATTCTAGAAGAAATTGAAGGCATCGAAACCATGCTGCTTGATGGTGGCCAGGAAATTTCTGAAGCTGAAAACCGTTTTAAAGACGAGGAAGCTCGCGAAATCGAACTCGGCTGTGCTATGTCAGAAGTCGAAGAGAGTATTGCCAGTGTGCGCTCAGAACTCGAGCAACACCTCAAAGAACAGGCTAACGATAAGGACTCGGCTTTTCAAATCGCGGTTAAGCTGGCAGACCGTAAAAATCGCATAAATACAGCTCAGGCTCAGATGCAGATTCTTGATCGCCAGCTCGAAAAGGGCGAGTCTGATGTTACTTCGGCTCAAGGACATGTCGACAAACTTAAAACCGAAAACAGTCGGCTCGAAAACGAGATTGCAACGATGAAGGCAGAGGTCGAAGAAAGTCGCACCCTGCAAAACAACGAGCTAACACGACTCAATAAAATCGAAACCGACTGCCGCAGGAATGAAGAAGAACTGAATGCCGTCGGCGACCAGATAAAGATTCTCAACGCCCGCAGCAACATGCTCGATGAACTTCGTCACAGCAGCGAAAGTGGCATTTACCGCGGCGTCCAGGCTGCTCTGGCACTCAAGGAAACCGGCCGTCTACCCAATATTTTTGGTATAGTCGGGGACTTGATCAAGGTGCCTCAGGGCTACGAAACAGCCTTTGAAACTGCCCTTGGCGGCAGCATACAGGATATAGTTACACACGACGCTGAAACCGCAAAGTCCGCTATTGCCATACTAAAGCAGAACAAAGCCGGCCGTGCTACTTTTTTACCTCTCGACATGATCACCGCACCACCAACTGTAGCGAAACCAGGCGCTAAGGGATGTGTTGGGGTAGCACTTGAGCTGATAGAGTTCGATGCAAAGTTCTATACGGTTATGAGCAACCTGCTGGGCCGCATTCTTATCTTCGACAATATTGACAATGCCGTCGAATTTGCCAGAAACAATCGTAACTTCAATCGCATAGTGACTCTCGATGGCGAAATCATCAGATCGTCGGGGGCGCTTACTGGCGGCGGAGATGCGCGGAAGTCCGGCGGGATTCTCTCGCGCAAACGTGAGCAGGAAGAGCTAGAAACCAAGCTGTCAGCCTTTATCAACAAAGAAGGCAAGCTGCGCTCTCTGGTCGCAAATATGCACAAAGAGCGCCAGCAACTGCAGAGTTCGACACGTTCTCGTGAAGACACAATACTGCGCCGTGAACAATCGCTCGAATTCTTTGCCAGAACTCTCGATAAAAACCGGGCTGAACTGACTTCACGCAACGAAGAATATTCAAACATTGCCCGCGACCGCGCCGAAATGACGCAAAGACTGGCGACGCTGCGCAGCGAAATCGAGCAGGCCAGTGGAGAGCTTTCTTTCCTTGAAAAGCAGGATGCCGATCTGGCCGGTCGTCTAAATTCTCTGAGTGGTCGAGAAGACTCGATTCAGAGCCGATTCTCTGCATTAAACAGCATCCTGAGCGAACGCAAACTTGAGCTGGCACAGGTTGTTGAGCGAAAAAAGGCAATTCGCAAGGAAATCGAGAATGCCAGTCGACGTCGCAAAGATGCACAGGATCGCAAAGACCGCGCGTCCGCAGAAGTTGAGCGCCTGACGACTCTCAGCAATGATGGCGGGACGCAGGTAGCTGCGATTCAAAAAGAGATCGACGAACTGGAAAAACGACGCGAAGCATTAGAAACCGCCATGGAAGACATCCAGAGCGAATACCGAAAAATGTCAAAAGAACTCGATCAGCTTGATCATGCTTACCAAAGCCGTGTCCGCATCGAGGATTCAACGCGCAAAAAGCTTTCTGAGCTCGATATCAAAATGGCCGAGGTCAAAACTCATATCAGCACAAAAGAAGGCGTTCTCAGTGGCGAATTTGGGCTTGAGTTCGGCGATTTAACCATAAATCTGCACAAATATGAAAGTCGCGAAGAACTGGTCGGACGCACAACTCAGCGCAAGTTTGAGCAGGAAGTTCTTGAACCGGTAAACCCGCTGGCTATCGAAGATTACGAGAAGACCCGTGAACGCTATGATTTTTTGAATTCACAGGTAGCAGACCTCAGCGAAGCCGCCGATTCTCTTGAACAGGTCATCGCCGAGATCGAAAAAATTTCTTCTGAGCGCTTTCTTGAAACTTTTGCGCAGATCAACGTTGCCTTCAACGATATTTTCGAGATTCTGTTCCCAGGTGGCAACGGCATGCTCAAACTCAGCGACAAAGACAGCCCACTCGAAAGCGATGTTGATATTGTCTGCAGACTCCCCGGCAAAAAGCTCTCGACGCTTGAACTGTTCTCAGGCGGCGAAAAGGCGCTAATCTCACTGGCCCTTCTTTTCTCGATTCTGCAGGTTAAACCACCGGCTTTCTGTCTGCTGGACGAAGTCGAAGCTGCTCTCGACGAATCAAATGTGCGCCGCTTTACCAGAATGCTGCGCAGTTTTGCCGACAAAACCCAGTTTCTCGTAATTACTCACAATAAAGAAACCATGCAGGCTGTCGATGTTATTTATGGCGTTACCCTGCAAAAATCAGGCATTTCTCGACCCATTTCGATACGCCTCGAAGACGATGATAAAATCACGGAATTTACTGTAGGCAAATCAGGGCATTTCAGTGGTAGAAATATTCCACTGGCGACTGCTGCTGCCTCAGAGGAGAATCTGCAATGAGCGAAGAACTTCAAAAGATCACGCCGCAGGAAGAAACCGAAGCGGTTGTTTACACCCGACAATGGGATGAATCGCGAATCATCGTTCTCTTGATCGGACTGAGCCTGCTAATAGAAGGTCTGCTGATCTATTACCAGGCTGGACCTTCGCAGATGATAGTTGCAGGTGTTACCGGCCTGGCCGGCGTTACCCTGCTGCTTTTCGCCTGGCTGGTGCCTTTTGAAGCTTTCGACGACACAACACCGATTGATGAAAATGAAAAACCGGAGATTTCTGCCAAAACAGCTGAAATTGTGCAATATCAGCAAAAAGTAGCTGCCAGCACGGCAGCGGTCGAAACTGAGCTCCAAAAAAGTGCTGAACCAGCGGTTATCGAGAAAGCTGCCGAACCAGTTATCGAAAAAACCATTGAACCCGTAGTTGAAGAGGCTGAGCCTGAAATGTCGTGGTTTCAGCGACTCAAAAAGGGTCTGACCAAGACGCGAAGCGGATTTGTCGGCAAACTCAAGCGACTGGTACTGGGCAGTACCAAGATTGACGATGCCCTTCTTGACCAGCTGGAAGAAGCATTATACGAGGCCGATGTAGGTGTAAAAACAACCCAGGAACTCTTAAGCTATCTCCACAAAAAGGTAGACGAAGAAGATATTACCGACCCGAACAGAATTTATGAAATCCTGCGCGAGGTACTGCGTGGCATGCTGACCCGCTTCTCTTCTGAGGCAGTTTTCAATGCCAACGGCCTGACCGTGTTTATGATCATTGGCGTTAACGGCGTTGGCAAGACTACCACCATTGCAAAACTGGCGAGACGCTTCGTTAAAGAAGGCAAAAAAGTCGTTCTGGCTGCTGGTGACACTTTTCGCGCCGCCGCAATAGACCAGCTCGGCATATGGGGCGAACGCGTTGGAGTCGAAGTTATCAGGGGCAGCGAAGGCGGCGATCCTGGAGCCCTTGTGTTTGACGCAATTCATGCCGCAAAAAGACGCGAGGCTGATCTGTTAATAGTTGACACCGCCGGCCGCATGCACGTTAAAGTAAATCTCATGGCCGAATTAAAAAAGATGCAGAAAATCGCCGAAAAAGAAAACAACGGCGGCCCACAGGAAATTCTGCTGGTACTCGATGCAACAACCGGGCAAAATGCTGTGCAGCAGGCCAAGCTGTTTAAAGAGGTCCTGCCAATCACTGGACTCATTGTCACCAAGCTCGACGGCACAGCCAAAGGCGGCGTGCTCTTCGCAGTCGAAGAGCAGATATGCGCACCAGTCAAATTTATCGGTGTTGGCGAAAAAATGGATGATCTGATGCCATTCAATCCCGAACAGTTTCTTGAAGCGTTGTTTGCAGACGACAGTGAAAAAACCAAGCAAAGCGACTATTTGGTGCTGTAAAAAAACAACGTTTCCCAAAAACCGATATCAAAGTTTATCTCATTCTGCAAGCTGCCAAATAGGCCTGCAACCACTTCCGGATCGGTTCCAGCGCGTTCGGATTCCTTAATTCGCTCAAAAGTTGCAATGTGTGAATCAACATCTGTCCGCAACCTGTCCAGCAAATACGGGTAACCGGAGAGTTGATCGAAAAGAATGGTGGCCGGCACCAGTAATGCATTTTCTAACCAGACTTTCATCTCTGTCAGGCCGTCATTCTGTTCTACAAACTTGCTCCGATTCGCAAACACCTGCTTCAGTTTCTCAATGCGCGACGGTTCTTTCAGCAGTATTATTCTGAATTTGAGGCGATTTAGCGCCCCTCTGTCAATTCCCACATTGATTAGGCGCGAGATCGCGTGGCCGATCTCGCTCATACCAACATTCCAACTGCCGCTCGCAACAAAAGAAAGGGTCGGCGGTAGGTTCATTTCATTGCCATGTGCCAGATAAAACCGTACCCATTCTCGACTCAGTGCGCCTGTGTGTTTTTGGATATCAGGATGGCCGAGACTTCTCGCCAGATCAGCCTTTTCGCACAGATTCAGCAAAAACTGGCAACGCTCGGCAAACTCTGACTGAACGAAGGTACTCATGTCGCAGGCGTAAATATTTGCGTTCATAAGTAATACAAAGAAGAGAACGCCAGCCCAGACCCTTTTCAGGGTCAGGCTGGCGTTCATTTCAGATCTATTAGTTGCGGTTTTCTTTGATTTCAAGAACACGGGTATCAAAAGTACTTTCTACTACTTTTATCGGGATTATCAGCGTGCGCTTGTTATTGTTCTGATCACTGGCGCTGACTTCAATAACGACCTGGTTCTGGCCAGCCAGCGCCTTCATTGGCATATCTACGGCATAACTGGCTCGTGGCCGACTAACCATATCTGCAATTGCGCCACCGTTGATATTCTGCCAGGCCATTAGTGGAATAGACGGGCTGTTGGCGGGCAAAAGGCTAGTTTCAGCGCCATCTTTGTTCACTATCTTGATAGTAGCTGCAGACATGCTTCTGAATCCAGTGTTGTCAAAGATTTTAACGTTAACCAACAGGCGACCGGCGCGTCTGAATTCAGGAAGAGCTGCCGGCAACACAGCAAGTGCATTTACATCGGTCTGCCCGATGGCTGAAGGATAGGCTGTGCAGCCAGGAATTCTGTCGTCAAGCAGTGTGGCAAGAACCGCGTTGCTTTGCAGATTGTAAGATTTGACTTCCAGTGAGCAAAAACCAAGGTTCGCTATTGTATTTGGCAATCGACAAAGATCATTAACCATTTCCGTCAGTTTGAATTCCCAGCGACGGTTATCGACCTGAGATACCAGCTCGACTTCGATGCTTGGAGGATCATTGTCGATGCGCTCAATAGCCTTGACCAGCACATTGTCGATAACAATTTTTGCTTCGTCAGGCACAGTAATCCCAATGTCAGCGCAGGCTGTAGCATGGTAAAACTGGTGATCTACAATGGTTGAATAAGAGCCAATACCATCTTTGATTGAGCCAAGAACGGTGTAATTGAGGGTTCCAACCCAGTTCTCCAGTTCTTTACCCGTATCAAACTTACTGCCTGGACCGTATTCTGTCAGTATTGTAGTAAACGATGCACCGGCCTTCCAATCCGCGTTCTTGTAAAAATTCACATCTTCCGGGCCCTTTTGAATGGCGATATCGGTAATAACCGGACCCTGCTTGAATTCCTTGTTGCTGTCACTCGAATCAAACCGGCGGGTCGGAAGCCCGCTAGTCGGGTCTAATTTGATGGTTTCGTAAGCAGGATAGAAATTGCCGATTTCGGCGTGTGGATTGTTGTCGTAGACAGCAAAAGAAACTTTAACCTCAGTGGCCTCATCACCAGTAGTCTGAATGATTGGAGTTTCGTTGATTCCAGGCGATTCAACAAATACGGGCAGAGTAAAGTCACGGGCTAACACACCCTGACTTTCTTTGCCACCGGCAAAGAATTCAGTGCCAGTGTCGCCATCTTTCCAGCTCTGGTTGATCAGGAAATTGTTACCCGGTTCAGCAGCGTTGCCAAGTGCCAGCCGCATACGACCAAGGACGTGGAATGGCTTGTCACCATCATCGTTGCGGAGCGGAACCATGCTACTGAAACGTCTTTCGTCAGTAGTATTCACGTCGCCAAGATCATTGCTCAGCCAGGAAACTCTCGGGTAGAGAATTTCGAGGTGCAGACTGAAGGTTTCCGGATCTTTCGGAGTCTTGATGATTTCGCTGAATTTAGCGGAACTGATCGGTATTCTTACGCTGTATTTGCGGTCAATATCAAGAGTCTTAACAACTTCAGGATCGTTACACGCGCCACTGGCAATGAGAACACCGCGCTGCTGACGATCAGCATCGCCAAGCAAGCTGGTCGAAGTTGCCACATTGTAGGGACCAGTGGGCTGTAGATACAGACCCCACTGTATAAAGCTCCAGTCTTTGGCTGTAGGCTCGATGTCGACACGACTTCCATTGTCTGCGATAATTGCTGAATTCGGTTTTGGGCGACCCGGGTTGTAAACATCAGTTATGATATTTGAATTGATATCAAGTGGATCGCCAGAAGTGTTGTAGTTATAGACATGACTACCTGATGGTCCATTGAAGGGGGGGCTCACGGTTGTTGGAGCGCCGTAGGGCAGACCAGGGAAATAGTTGGGTATTTCGCTATAAAGTCTGGCGTAGTAATTGTAGTCCCAGACGCCGATACCATCAAAGGTAGCCAGCGCAGCGCCAGTATTTGCTGTTCGGTTGGCATCACGCACAAACTGTGCGTCAAATGTAATTTCCATGCCGTCCAGCGCTTTGTCTTCCTCGAAGTCGATCAGCGGAAGAACTGGGCCTGTGCCGGTCAAAGAAGAATCAGCCACACCATGCAATCTGGTTCTGGTGGTTGGTTTGATCTGAATATTGGTGATATAACTCGGGCTCTTGTTAAGATTCAGGCTTTCAGAAAACACCTTAACCAGGAAAGGCGCGGTAGTAATGGTTGTAGTACTGTCGTTAAGTTCATGTGGTCGCACACTGGCATTCAAGCCATTGAAATCGAATTTATTATAGGTCACTTCAGCTTTGATAAGATAGTTGCCAGGATGCTGGAAGGTAAAGCTCAAAGACTTGAAATTACCGGTTCCCATAACATCAGGAAACGATTCGATTAATTTTATAGCGCTACTTAGATCATTGTTTTCAACCAGATCAATTTTCCATTTTACAACAGTATCTTTAGTGCTGGATTCAAACATGCTCGACGGAAAACCGCTAGCGTGACCATCATTATTTTCGTCGTGAACATATTTACCATCTGCGTTGGGTATGGCATTAAGTCTGACGTTTGAGTGTTTGACCACGCCGGTGTTCGGGTCAACAATGTCGCCAATCGGCTTGAGATCGTGAGAAACACCGTCAATATAGGGCTTGTAACCTTCGATTTTAAAGGACATGGTTGAATGTTCTTTGGTTGTCTGCCCTGGGTTCTCGATAGTAAAATCCGTATTTGGAGCGTCAGTGCCAAGAGCCATCACATTCAGCTCAGTACTGCCTGGCTGCACATCAGGAACCTTGGCGAGATTGATAACCGCAAGCTCACCCGGAAAGGCTGAATCACGTGAGCCTTCTTCTTCTATGCTCCAAGCAACGTGCTTCCAGCCGACACTGCCATCTGACTGCACCCAGATTGAGCGGGTCCACAGATCATAGCCCGCCGGAACCTGACCGCGGTCTTCTTCGGCGCCAAGAGCACCAGTGCCCTGCGGGTAACGCTTAAGAGACTTTGCGATGTCCTGTTTGACAGTGACATTTTTAAAATCCCCCGGAAGCTTGTTGGCTTCTGCAATTGGTGTTGGATCGCCATCCTCTACCGCCGCCCGCAGCCAGGTTGGCGAAATTTCAAAAAATTCTGGTGATGCCTGGGGGTTGAGGGGATTAACATCCAGAACTGTCATTTCTGCATCTGAAGGCAATTTTGCTGTGCGCAGAACGTATAGATAACCTTCGCCATCGACACCGATGTCATCGACTTTGCCCGAGAGAACGCCAAGTTCTTCAACAAGCGGAACGTCGTTGGCCATGTAGTCAAGTTTTCTGACCGCTCCAGTGTCAGCGAAGTATTCGTAGGCGATACCACCACGCCCCCACCATGAATCCTGAACAACAAATTTGTCAGCGTCTGAACCGTAAATATAGTCGAGTCCGGTAGGCGTCGAAAAGTCAGAAGAAACGCCGACAGTCTTGAGATTGGCTGGTGTTATACCGAGACCTGCGAGATACGCACGGTTTCTGATAACAGGTGCAAAAGTGGTGCCAGCGTCATCGGTTGATATTGCAAGTGCTTCAGTAACCGAACTGTTTGGCCTGACCACTCTGAGCGCCGCATTTATAGCGGTAGCCGCGGTAAAGTTCTTTCTGATACCTTGTGGATTAAAGCCATAGCGGGCACCTTTGGTTGAAGTAACAACTCTGACGGTTGACAGCTGAGTCATAATACTGTTCTGGCCAATGGATCCGCCTGGAATACAGTTGTCACCGCAATATTTACCGTAGGCTTCAGTGACGTTAACGTCGATTGATGAAAGCATGCCTGAACTCTGCAGCCCGGGAACGAGAGAGGGAGGCGGTGCGGCAGTGTCGAGGGCAGAATACAAATCGAGTGATTTTGTGCGTTTCTTATATATGCGTTTAACGATACAGGCAAAGTATGTATTGGGGCTCTGATGGCCAGAATTGGCTGCAGACCAGAGAATTGTTGGCTTGACGTTGCCGTTATTGCCTATTGTACCATCAAGTGCCTGGCCGGGAAATTCCGGGTGATTAACGGTTCCATAGGCGTAATAGGCAACAGCAGCCCAGTGCGATGGCACAATCACCTTGCGCGGATCAGTGGGGTGAGCAATCCCCGTAGTTGCAGAAAACGTACCTGGCCAGATCGGGGTGTTTAATACACCGCTGACGCCATTGAGGTATTTAACCTCTGTCGGGCCACCAAAAACAACAGCATAGGCATAGGTTACGCCGGCAATTGCGAAATTGGTTTTCCAGTGAGCGGTACCGTGAGGAGTGCCAACCCTCCAGAGTCCGGTAACACCACCCTCAGGATCGTTGGGGAGCATCGTTTTAAGATATATGGCAGAGTCATCTTCAAATTTCATCCCGGTTGGCAGCCAGCCAACTTCGGCATCCGCCCATTCGCCTGCGAGCGGGCCAGCAAGCAAAAAAACCTGTTTCTGTTGATTGGCCGACAATCCGCTGACTTTTCCGGGCATGGTGTTAAGATCGAAAAGCTTATATGGTGCTGTTCGAACTGTTGCCGCAGCGTCGTAGTTGTTAAGGCGATAAACACCATGTTGGTTAAATTCATTGCCAAGAAGAACGTAGGCAACACCGTTTTTGCTGAGATCCTGGGCAGAACCGGCAACACTGCCGACGCAAAGAATCATCAAAGCCGCCAGGCATTGCCTTAGAAAACGTTTACTCTTCATAATAGCCTCCCCAAGCTGATAACAGCACTGCAGATTACTTGTCAGAACCAACCTTACGAAAATAATCCTGAATGAAATCGCGATGAGACTTGCCAATCTCATGCTTCTGGTAAATATAGTCAACAACGGCCGGGGTCATGTTGACCCCACCCTTAATTACAAAACTGGTAAGTCTCGGATCAACACAATTGACCAGATTATTGTTTTTAAGATCCAGCCAGCTTTTGATACCTGCGCCAACGGTAAGCTTGCCTTCAGGATCTTCTGAAAGGCGGTAGTCGAGATCCTTAAAGAATTCCGGCATGGGATTTGTGATGTTTACCTGGCTGGTATTGCGAGAAAACTCAAACGAGCTGTTGAAAACAAATGGTATTTTGTAAAACTTTGCCACTGCATCAACCGCCTCATAAAGATCATCAAGAATAAGTGAGAAAACCTGGCTTGTCTCTTCGTATGAGGCATGCTCAGCGTATACTGACTCCTGATTCAATTTTGCAATGCGATTCTGCACCTTTTGTATCTCAATCCGCAAAGAATGAAGTTTGCGAGTAAATTCTAGATCAATCGACTTCCTCTCTACATTATACTTCTCCATCGAGATTTCGCCAGACTTGGGATCAGCGTTTTTTTGCAGTATCAGTTTCTGCAACTGTACAGTGTAGTCGCTTTCTTCGTTGCGACGATCTTCTTCAAGTTTTTTCAGTTCTTTTTGCGCCTGATCAATTTCTTCTTTAGCTTTTGCCTGGTTTTCGGCGCGTGTCTTTTCGTGATCGCCTTTGATTGCAGTGATTCTGAACCGACGCGGGGCAGAATCAAAATCCTTCATAAACGGGTGAAGAAGAACCGCTTCGGCCAAATTGACATAACCAAACTGTACCTGATCTTCTGCCTGCAATGACGATTGCACGTTCAGGCAAGCAATCAACACCAAAAAAAACAGTATCCTTTTTCCAGAGATCATCTTTACCATCCTCCGATATTGTTGTGTGGCACAAGCGTTACATTGGGAGTACCCACCCCCTGTTCGGACCTCGAGGTTTCACCCCGTGGAACTTTACAGGTTATTTTGACCAGAAGCGGGCTGCGCAGATTACCTGGACTGGTTTGCTCACAGGTTACTGATTCCACGTCGCGGGCCAGTATAGCGTGGAATTCACTTACAGCTCCGCCGGGTGGTATCGAAGGTCGGCTAAGAGCAGCAACATTTGCGCCAGGCAAGGTCTCGCGCCATCTGCCATAATGCAGATTGCCATTTCCTGCGAGGGAAAACACGTGATAGATTATCACTGCGTCCTTGTTGTCTGCAGCGGCAAAACCGATTTTGGCAGGTGTTGACTCGGTCAACGCAAACACCTTGGCACCTTCAAAGCCGGCGCCACCTATTCCGACTGTTTGAGTGGCGTACATAGTGCCATTGAAATGATGTAAGGCAAAATTATCGTTGGTATTTTCGCTTATGTTTCCGGGAAACGTGAGACTGGCGGGATAAGTGCTCTTTTTTATTGATGTATTTATTTCACGGCAGGCCAGTTTCAGCTGGTTTATCGTCTGCTGCGCCCAGAGCGTTGCGTTGCTGAGGTTACTGCCGCCGCGGTAAAGACTGAACAAACCAGTCATAAAAAGAGTCATTACTGCAGACGCAATAATGATTTCCATAAGAGTGAAGCCGCGACGGGTGTTGCTTTTAATCACGATTAATCCTGACGGTTTTACGAATTTCGTAGTCCCAGACTTCGCCACGGGAAGTCTCCACACTGCTCTCAACAACTATTTCAACAATTGCCGTATTGCTTACGGCACCACCAGCTACGTTTTCTGCAATTTCCTGGGCAGCGATATTAAGCGTAGTTACGCCGTATTCGGCCAGTTTGAAGGGATCACGCATGCGATTTTTGATGTTGGCCGGCAGTGGTTTCATCGAAAGCACGGCATTGGTAGTGACCCCGCCAAATGTACTGGAGTCTGATTTAATGTCATCCGTAAAGGTTTTGAGCCAAAGCTTTTCAGCTCCAGCATTCATGGTAAACCCAGGCGTAAAAAGCCGGGTTGGACTGAACTGACCGCTGCGATACAGATAAATTGGCCCGGGATTATATGTTTTAATCGCACTTTCAGGCGAATCAAGATTGGTTATCTGGGTAAAATCGAAAAGCGGGTTGCGCCCCTGCGCCATGCATATTGCATCGTAGAGTTCTCTATGGAGAAACTTTATTTTAAGCATCGCATGCTCAACACCAGCCCTGGCAGCAAAATGAGCTTGCAGCTGAGCGAAGCTGGTAATATTGGAGCGGTTGTACTGCATGGTGTTTTTAATAATATAGGTTGCGACTATGCCAAGCGCTGCAGCAAAAACCAGCACCATGGGAATTGCCATGCCGCTTTGCGTTTTATTTTTCTTCATTGCAAATTAGCCTTCATGGTGAAGATATCGATAGATCGATCATGTCCGCTTCGATTTTGCCACGAAACCCGCAACAGAATTCTTTTCATGACACAGTAATTGTTGTCCGGGCCAGCGGGCGCTCCCAACTCAAAAGCTCCGAGAGTCTTAAGGTCGGGCTGTACAACTTTGCTGCCATCTGGCACATCGTAAGGCGACATGGCTGTACCAGGCATAAAAGCATCGCTGTAGGTATACCAGGTATTACGGCCATCAGCATCAATCTGGTTTTCGTAAACAGGCCTGGGCAGGTGGGTGAAAGCAATTTCGTTATCGGTATCAATAGTGGTTGAGACTGGAATCGGAAACACATAAAGTTTGGTTCTATATACCAGACCGCGCTCATCCTTGATTTCGCCGCGGGCGTAACCGTCGGCAGCGCCGTCATTTCCCAGCAGCGTTAAAAAGGTGAGACGGTCAAATGCCGGAGCAGCGATATCTACAATTTCGGCAACACTATCTTCAGGGTTGCTGCCATCAACATCGCTTACTGTTCCAGGGGCCGTCTTTATCGCATCAAACGGAACATCTTCGAGCAGAGTGTCAAGAATGTTTCGCACGGCAGTCTGGGCAAAAACCACTGAGTTGGCGACATCTGAGTCGGTCGATGAGGTGCCAATAACTCCGATCAGAGGAATAAAGGCAAAAGCCAGAATAAGCAGTGCCGAAATTATTTCCAGCAGGGTCGTACCGTTTTTATCAAGCCGCATATTCACAATGCCTCGCTCCGCTCATTCATATAGTCTATGTACAATTTTAATTTATACCAATCCAGAACACAAGCTAATTAGCCTGTAAAAATTATTTAACGGGATTCTGAGCAAGTTATTTTCGTGCTGCAGATAAAAAATCTTGACTTTGAGAAGACACCCTGTTACAATTAAGATCGATCAGCCGGGATGGCGGAATTGGCAGACGCGCCGGACTTAAAATCCGGTGGGGTAAAACCCGTGCCGGTTCAAGCCCGGCTCTCGGCATCCTACGACGCGGGGTGGAGCAGTCTGGTAGCTCGTCGGGCTCATAACCCGAAGGTCGAAGGTTCAAATCCTTCCCCCGCAACCGAAAAACAGGGCCTGGATTCATTCAGGCCTTTGTTTTTACCCGGCAAGGTAGCTCAGCTGGTCAGAGCTCACGGTTCATACCCGTGCGGTCGTCGGTTCGATTCCGACCCTTGCTAGTGTAAGATGGTCTGACAAAGACCGACAAAGATTAAGAAGCCCCGCTCCAGTAGCGGGGTTTCTTCTTTATCCGAACATCTCAGATTACGCTAGATTATCTCATATTTACCACACTGACCGTGGTGTGATATTGACAACTATACGTAATCAAGTAAACCATATCGCTGGGTCATGCTCAATTCCAGGTTATCATAAAAGCGAAAGTTGACAAGCATTGTGCGGCTGGCTATTTTGATGCGTCGTAGTTTCCGTCGGGATCAAGCCTGATGAGTTTAAGCAGTTCATCGAGCCGGCGCGGAGCGTCCTGACTTCCATGCAGACTGCATTCCAGGATGTAATCGGTGCCGGAAGCGACAGTACTGATATGGCAGACTGGCAGAGCATTTTTAGGAATTGGCAGCTCATGGAAATAGCCCTGCACCTGGTCCTGCAGGCTCTCTCTGAGATATTTCCCCTGGATGAGCTCGTTCATACGTTTGTTTATCAAGTCATTGACTGCCTCTACGGTTTTTTCTACCTCTTTGTGGTCGATAAAATACAGTTCAATGGCGCCTTCAAGCACTCTCATACTGGCAAAGCATGAAATTCCAGTCGCCTTTACCCGGTTAAGCCGTATTTCCTTCAACATGGATGAGCCACCGACAACTGCGGCGATCAACATCATCAGCACAAATATTACTACCAGAAGACGTTTCACAAGATGATCTCCCTCAAAGATTAAAGGCTATATGCCCGGCCGCCACAGCTGACACAACGGGCTGTTTTTCACAGTTTTCACAGTCTTCAGATTCTTCTGACATTATTCACTCCTGTAAAAAAAATCTTATCATAATCTTTATCTGATCTGAACTTATTCGTCAGCGCTGGATTTAACAGGCTTTTGTGATGTACCGTTTCAATTGCAGAACTGCCAGTTCTTTGGCCTTCGCTTCAACCTCAATGGTAAAATCAACGGTGAGACTGCGCCAATACTCTGGAAAATCGGCAGGATCAATGTAGTCGTGGTGGCGGTGGGGTTGTTTGCCGCCCCAGCCTTCGATCGGGCTGGAAAGATGAAACATCGGCTCGCGGTTCCAGGTCTGCAGGGCGGCATCGCTGGCTTTTTCCAGGCTCAGGTTGTCTGGCAGGCAGCGATGATGATGAACATCATAGACAAGCGGAATTTTTAGTTTGCGGCAAACGGGTAGAAGTTCTGCGGGTGTATAGGTTCTGTCATCATTTTCAATGGTCAGTCTGCTCTGTGCCGCTGGCGACAGCTGCGTAAAAGCTTCGATGAATCGCGCGAGAGCCGATTTTTTGTCGCCGTAACCACCGCCGCCGTGAACATTGATGACATCGACACCGACCCATTCAGCAACCTCAGCCTGGTATTCAATTTCGGCCAGCGAATTGGCAACCGTCTGCGGATTAGGAGAATTCAGCACGACAAACTGGTCAGGATGAAACGAAGCGCGCAAGCCATGTTGGCGCAACAGTTTGCCGCATTCGCAGAAGGTCGCGATTATTTTTTTTCCTTCTGGCAGGTCTTCTACTCGATAAGTAATCTGGGGATGGGTCTTTAACGGCAATATCTGGCTGTTGATGCGAAAACAGCCAATGCCAGTGTCAGCACAGAAGCCGTAGGCCTGTCTGAGCGCTTCGGCATTGCTCAGACACAGATTTGACAGCTTCAGCAACTGTTGTTCTCTGCTCATTTTGAGCAAATGGGTCGCAGTTGTCGTAGAAAACTTTATCGGTTGTTGTTTAAAAAGGCAGCATAGTCCGAGTCTGATCAAGGTTATTACCTGCTTCGCGATATTGCAGCAGTTTAGCGCTTGCTGTGGGATTTTACAACATAGAAGCCAATAATTGCCGAGGCTTTTGTAAGCTCACACACGGTCAGACTAAGTCTGCCAGGCCTTAAATCAATCTTGCCTTGACTCTTTATTGACCTGATGATAATTACCATAGTCAGATTTTATCAATAAGAAGAGAGGACAAAGCTTTGAAAACCTATAGAGGTCTTATAATAAGTCTTATTCTTACCGTATTTTTTGGCTTAATCGTTCTGCCGGGCGGCCTTATGGCGCAGGATGCGGCTAACGAAATTACAGAAGAAGTTGAATACATCGAAGAAGCCCAGGAAGACAACCCTGAAGAAGCTGTTGACGAAGCGGATGAAGATGAATCCGAAGAGGAAGAAATTTCCGTGGCAGATGAAGAGGCCGAGGAACCTGTTGAAGAAGAGCTCGAAGAACCAGTTGAAGAAGAAGGCGAGCAGCCAAATAACAAGGCATCTGAAAAAGCCGGGGACTTTGGCAGCAAAGACGCTGGCCTGTATAATCTCAAGGGCAACCTCTACTTCCTTCCGGAAGATATTGAAGAAATGCCGGCTGATATAGAATCGCGGCCTTCTCAGGGCGTGCTTTACACTCAGAGTCTGAACATTCCTGAACGATCATTCACGGAAGGGTTTCCTGGAGTTACCGACAGATATGAATTTTTCGGGTTGATTTACCAGGCCAGATTTCAGGTGGAAAAAGCAGGCAAATACGGCTGGAGCCTTCATTCAGACGATGGCAGCCGGCTCTGGATCGATGGCAAAGAAGTTATCAACAACGACGGCGTTCACGGTTTTGAATCACAATCCAGTAAGATTGATCTTGGCGTCGGCATACACGACATCAAAGTCTGGTTTTTCCAGGGGCCGGCTAATTATCTCGGCATACAGCTTTTTATCGAGCCACCCGGTGAAGATAAACGCATTTTTAACATCACAGAGTTTTCGAAGGGTTTGCAGAGTACGATTGCACAGACCAATGCCGAAGCCACTAAAGAAGGCATAAAAATCAATTTTGACGCGGCGGTGCTTTTTGATAGCGGAAAATTTGTCTTGAAACCAACCGCTGCACCGACGATCAAGTCGGCAGCTGAATTGATTTCGGCTTACCCCCAGGCTTTGGTTAAAATTCACGGCCATACTGATTCTATTGGTTCTGATCAAGATAACCAGAAGCTTTCGGAAAATCGTGCCGATGCGGTAAAAACTGCCTTGTTGTCAGCCGGAACCCCGTCTACGATCAAGTTTGAAGTTGCCGGATTCGGAGAAAACAGCCCGATCAGCACAAATGATAATGAAAAAGGCAGACAGAAAAACAGAAGAGTCGAACTCTATATTCAGCCATGACAGGAAAGCGGGTATCATTGCTGATCGCCCTTTCTTTGATTCTTCTAGCCGCTGTGCCGCTATCAGCTCAGCCAGAAGCAGGTGAGAATCCCCTTGGGAACAGTCATCTTCTCCGGCTTGAAAACTTTGCAGCAGCTGTTCGCGAGCAGGTGCTGACACCCGATAACGAGCCCTTTTCGCTGCTGGCAGTGTTAAACAGAATTGGTTCTCCCCTGTAGCTGTGGCAGAATTTGTTAAAAATGGGATTGCCCTTGAGCCGTATTCGGGGATATTACGCGGACCTGCCGGAACAATCGCGGCCAGAACCGGAAACGACTGGGACCGCGCTGCTCTGCCACATGCTCTTCTGGCATCCGCCGGCTACCGCAGCCGGTTTCTAGTAATTGAACGGACCGAAGATGAGATGCGGACTGCAATAAAAGAGTTTCTGCAACGACGAAATACCTGCAAAGTCTATGAGCTCGATCTGCCGGTAAGTGAAAAAGAATTGCCCCCACCGTCGGCAATCTTCAGACAATTCAGGTTTAGTCAGCAGAATCGCATTCTTCTGGCTGAAAAAAATGCTGAGAATTGGCGGCAAACGCTGAATCAGGCCGGCGATATTGTTGCAACAACAGCTTCAGAAGCTGAAGCTATTCTATTTAAAACCGGATTTACAGAGGTTCCTGATTTTGAAGAATGGCACGGTCGGCTACTTGGTAAAGTTCGCCAGACAGTTCTGGTCGAGCTTTTGGATATTGATTTTCCGAAAACCTTCTGTCTCGACCCTTTGATGGCTGAGATCACGCAAGAACGTCTCGCTGAAACCGAAGTTTTTGAGGAAATTCCTGAAGAATTAAGAGCCAAATTGGTCATGCGTATAATTCTACAGACTGGAACCCCTGATGCGCTTCAAGATAAAACCATTCTTGAACATGCACAATTCGCTGGAACCCTCTTTCACCAGCCGATTCAACTTCAGATTTCTCCAGTCTATGAGCACCCTGAAAAAAAGCCTGCACAGACCTGGACACCGGAAGAGTGGGCCGCTAACCTCGCCGGATTTTCCAAATTTCAGGCGGTTCTTTATCTCAATGAGAAAATGATGACGTCAGAAATATTTGATCTGAGTGGAAAAATCAGTATCACAACTTCTGATCCCAATGTTGACAATGCCGGGCAAATCGGCGATGCCAATCAGGGCCTCTGGGGCGGTATGTTTACCGAAAATGAGGGTGATTCTGACAAAGAGTCTGATTCAGAACCAACCGTTCTCGAAGCGATCTTATTCGAGCTGGAAATGGCGATCCCTGACGAAGGGCCAATTTTGCAGCGATGTATTCTTTATGGTCGTTTGCGCAACGAGGTTTCACCAGTGTGCTCTATCGATCTGCTCGTAAATGAAGGCCCGATTCGCCCCAATATTACCGCCTGGATGGCTCTTGAAGCCTTTGCTGTCAACACCCCGGTTCTGACATCGACAATTCGCTCAATAGACCCGCATCGATTCGAGGAAGCCCAGGGATTTCAGAGATTTCCGCAAATGCTTCACAACTGGCTCACCGGAAGAATTGCGCTGGCTAACCGAATGCTGCAGCAGAATCAAGATCTTGCCTGGTTGCCCGGGCCTTCGTGCATCATGAAAGCGGTATCTCTTAAAGTTGCTTCGGGTTCGAAGGAAGTTTCGACTGAAGTCGCTCTTGATGTGGCCTTTGACCTGCAAACTCTGTTTCCACGAGATGAGGCGGCGGCAAAGAAAGCCTTTTCTGCCAACATCGCCCTAGGTTTTGCTGAAACCGCCCTTGAAGCTGTGCTGCTCGGACAGAAGAATCCTGGCGCGGCGACCGGCGGCCCCGTTGCTGATTGGCTTGCTGCAAGGGTGGCCGGCGAAAAGCCGAGCGTATTTCCGCCAGATTTTGCAGTTGAAGACATCAAAGATAATTTCACCGACCTTGCCCAACAGGCGATTGTCGAGCACGAGGGCGGAAAGCTTCTGATCAGGCCTTTCACGGATCGCTTTTCATCTCTATCACGTCGTAAAGAATCCTTCAGAAAAAATGAGCTTAGTTACAAAAACTAAAATCGTCGATTTTTGTGCTGACGGAATTTTGTAAAACCGGCCGGCTGCCAGATAAAGCAGTAAACTTCAATGAGGATTTCACAGATGCGGAGATATCTTAAGGAACGCAAAAAAGTTCTGTGCCAGAAGTTTCCAATGAGTTACTATTGCCTCAACAGGATTTAGAAAAGTATTGGAGCAGCGACATGATAGAATACGCCTTTGAACTGGATGATGGGAAAAAGATCGGATTCAAGGTTCTACTTAATCGAACCCAGGAGTTTGCAAAAGAGCCGGGCTTATATCCTTCATGGACTCTCCTAAGCTTCAAGAAATGCACAAACTGCCCTCTTTCTGAAAATGATCATCTCTATTGCCCCGCAGCGATAGATATCAAAAATGTGATTTCTGAATTTGCTGAGATTTCTTCAATCAAGGAAATGAACGTAGCGGTACAGATCCGCGACCGAACCATCAGAAAAAGATGCGATGCACAGACCGGATTAAACTCTCTGGTTGGACTATTAATGGCAACCAGTGCCTGTCCGATTCTTTTTCGGCTTAATTCTCAGGCAAAATTTCACCTGCCGTTTGCATCTTTCAATGAGACTCTTTATCGCACCGTCGGAGATTACCTGATAAAGCAATATTTGACAAAAAAAGAAGGTGGCATTCCCGACTTTGAACTAATAGGACTTGAGGCTCTTTACAAAGATCTGGCCTTGCTGAATTCTTGCTTCATTGAAAGAATTAAAGCAGTAGCCAAACTCGATTCATCCTTAAACGTTATAGCCAATCTTTCAAGTCTGTCCACGATTGTTCATATGTCAATTGGCGACCAGCTGAAAGCCTTCAAAGACTTAATCTGATGCGTATTCTGGTCAGTCCGGCCACCGACAATGAAGATTTTGCTTTCTAGCTATTCGATTCCTGCATTACCAGCAAAGATAAAGCTCGATCTGAAAATGCCACTCGCAAGGTTGTTGTTCTGTGCGTGTTTTTACAGCATATTTCTTTTTGTTGCCGGTTATTGGAGCTGGATAAAGTAAGGTCGGGTTAAATGATTCTACCCTGATGGGCGGACTGGCGACAAAAAATGCTTGGCATATTTCGAACAGACTGTATGAATGCGAAAGAATTCGGCAGATTCTTAGAACAGCACCCTATAAGCTGAATGCTCTTGATAAAGAACCGACAGGTGATTAGAATATAAGCGAAACAAAATCAGCACCGCAGGAAAACAAATGAACAACAACCAGCTCGCTGTCCTTGCCGGCAGCATGGATCTTTTGAAGAAAATTCACGAAACCACGCAAGATGTCTACTGGGCTATCGACAAGACCGGTTGTTTTGTCTTTGTAAGCCCTTCTGTTTATCAGCAACGCGGCTATACTCCAGAAGAGGTTATGGCCATGCCCGCCATGGAATCAATCTGTGAAGAAGACCGCGACCGCGCCGAAGGAACTTTTGCCCGTGGGCTCGAAATTATCGGAAAAGGCTTGACTCGATTGCCAGCCAGCAACGTACGCCTGCGCCAGTCACACAAGAATGGCGGCTACATCTGGACAGAAGTCGTCAGTGAATTCTTTTTCGACGACAATCGTGAGTTTAAGCTTGTCCTGGGAATGAGCCGCAACATCGACGCACTCGTCGCTGCCGAGCATGAAATCGCCAAATTACACGAAAAGCTTGAGAAATCCAGGGCCTGAAAGTTGAACCCTGGCTAAATGCACTGATAATCCTGATCTTTCCAATAAACACACTCCTCACTCTTTACAGTTCTTTACAGTTGTTAAGAATACTTAATGAGACTGATTCGACTTTTTTGTCGAAATACTGAGTAAGGAGGTTTGATTGCCCACAAAAGAGCAATTAAAAAGGATTGATTTCAGCAGCGAAAGTGTCAGGAGGCATTTTTATGAGCGTAAGCAGTGTATCCGGGAGTTCCTTATGGACTCAGATGCAGCAGTTTCAGACGGGAAAAGCTAAACTGCAAAAAGCAGATCTTGAACAGATGCTGCAGCAGACCACAGGAACTCAAAGTCAAAGTCAAACCCAGAAAGCCAATCCCTTTGATTCCATGCTATCGGCGTTTGATGAGATAGACAAGAATCAGGATGGAATCAGCATTGATGAGCTGGAAAGCTACGCCAGCGAAAATGGCATGGTTCAAGGTACCGGCAGACCGCCAGGACCGCCTCCAGGGCCACCACCTTCTATGATGAGTGAGCTGGGACCAAAACAGGGTGGCGCAGGTAAAATGTCTGAGAGTGTCAGCAAAGAAGAGCTTCTTAATATTAAGACACAAATGGAATCAGAGAGCATGGATGTCCCTGAACAGCTTAGCAACATGATATCTAACTTCGATTCGCTTGATACCAACCAGGATGGCAAGGTTTCAATTGATGAAATGCTGGCCGCACAGGAAGATACATCTTCAGAAAAGACAGATACCGTTGGAGCTCAGAAACTCGACTTTCTGAAACTTATCGAAAAGTATGCAAACGAGTATTCTGCAGAATCAACTTCGGAATCAACTTCTGACACGTCATCAGACGCAAGCAAAGACCTGGCCATAAAGTTTATGCATGCCATGAAACAGTATAACAACTTTTCATCGTATTCAAATCAGGATATGACCTCATCATTGTTCAAACTCGACGCCTGATTACCCGTTACGGTTTTTCAACATTTTGATTTTGGGCTGTTCCATCTGGGGCAGTCCTTTTTAGTTTGTGATTCCTTTACGTTTCTTTACTGGATACTCTTACTTACAGGTTGCAAAACTGGAAGCAATTAAGCAGAATGTATGAATAAGCCGTGAAAGTGAACAAATAAAACGCATTCAAACTTAAAAGGGGTTAGCTATCTATGTCAGAACCAGCAACCGAAACCAGCACGGCAGCTCTGCACTCAACTTTTTATGGCTCCAGGCTTTTTTTAAAGTTTTTTTTCTGGATATGGTTTACCTTGATTTTAACTGGCATTTTGGTGGCCACGTATGGCTATTTTTACCATTTCGAACCAGAAAAACAACGATTCTTCAGCATGAGTCGTTCAATGATCGAAGAAAATGGACAAATGCTGGTAAATGCATACGAAAAGTTAGGTATTGAAAGTGCCAATTATTTCAAACTACCCGGAAGTTTCTGGTTATATGATGCCGATCTAAACATGCTATTTTCAGGATCTCCCCAAAAGGGAATGAATCGTGGCGGGCGAACAGGCCCTTCTGATCCCAATGGTCATCCAGACATGCGCGATTTTGGACCTTCACCGGAACCCGGCGAACAACGGGGGGGGCCAAGGCCGCCAGGACCACCGCCCTGGCATAACGAAATGTATGTTGAAATGTTCAAAAAAAATCAGCAGGTTATAAATCAATATGCAACCAGCCTGCTGGCAGGTCAGACAGCTGATTCTGAAATAATCGGCGGCGAGATTATGCTTGGAGTGGCAATTAAATCAGAGACTGGCAAGCAATATGCATTTATCTGTCATCTGCCAAGCAGATTTACTAAACACGCTTCAGTTCTCATTTTCCGCATTCTGGAAAATTTGCCAATATTTCTCCTGGCAACCGGTGTTTTATGCCTCTGGCTCGCACGTTACATGATCAAGCCAATTGTTGAGCTGCGTACTGCCAGTCGCAGTTTCGCTCAGGGAAATCTTGCTACAAGAATAACCGGCAGTGCAATCAACAGATTTGATGAAATAGGCGATCTGGCTACTGATTTTAACGACATGGCCGATAAAATTGAAAAAATGATCAAAGGGCAACGACGCCTGTTCGGCGATATTTCACACGAACTGCGTTCACCCCTGGCCAGGCTCCAGATAAGCGTTGAGCTGCTCCAGAAAAAGTCCTCCGATGCCGAGCAACCGATGTTTGCACGTATCGAAAAAGAAATCTCTCGCATGAACGCTATGATTGAAGAACTTCTTCAGTTTACAAAGCTTGAAAACAGTGAAATAAGCGGCCAGTCGAGAAAGATTTCTTTGCAGTCGCTGCTCCAAAGGGTTTGCAATGATGCCAGTTTTGAGGGCAAAACACGCAATTGCACAGTTAAACTGAATGCGGACCATGACGTCATTGTCACAGGAACTTCGCAACTTATTGAGCGGGCTGTAGAAAATATCCTGCGTAATGCCCTGAAATTCAGCCCTGAAAACTCAGAAATCATCATTGAACTGCAGAGTCAAAACAATACTGCAAACATCACGATTGCCGATTGTGGGCCGGGTATCCCTGAGGAAGATTTGCAGAAGGTATTTGCCCCGTTCTATTGCCTCTCAGAAAACCGTAATCCGCAAAGCGGCGGCATCGGGCTTGGCCTGGCAATCGCACAACGAGCCATAAAGTTGCACAAGGGCCAGATCACCCTGAAAAACAGAGATGGAGGCGGATTAACCGCCTCCATCAGCTTACCATTGAGCTAGCAAGGCCTGTAATGAATATCAGCCTCGTGATTTAACATTTATTTAGAGCATTCAATTTTAAACCGGTGCCTGAAGGCTGAGAATTGATCTGATGCGGGCAGCTTCGCGCGGGCTTGTATTACCAGCTTCGGCATAGTTCCTGATTCTGGTTTCGAGGCGGGTGCCCTGTATTGATTCAAGTGCCAGGCTGATTTCGTTGTTGTCGCCTTTGATAATAGCTTCCTTGAGGTTCTTATCGGGGATGATAATTTCGTAGAAAGCTTCTCTGCCAAGATAACCGGAGTTTTCACATTTTTCACAGCCGCAGCTTTCGCTATATTTTCCGGGTTTCATGTCAGACAGACCCAGCCTGAACAGATCGTCAGCCGTAAGCTCGACTTCCTTTCGGCAGTGCGGACAAAGCTTGCGGACCAGCAGCTGAAACATCACGGCGGCAATACCCCCATAAATCTGGAATGGCGGCACTTTAAGATTAAACAACTGCTTAAACACTTCTGAAGTATTGCGGGCACCCATCTGAGTAAGCACCAGAATTCCGTCATTGGACGCTTTGAAGCATTCGAGAGCTACTTCTTCGTCGATGAGATCGTTGACTACAATTACTTCTGGCTCTGCTCGCACTGCAGCCCTGATCGAATTCACCGTTGTCATGCCAATTTTAGGCTGTGTCTGGATACAGCTGATTCCAGCCGGGCTTTTGTAGATTCTGCCGATCTCAAAGATTATGCGGCTGCCATCGTTGAGTTGGGCGGTAGCCACGTTGAGAGTAGTGGTCTTGCCGCTACCATGTGGGCCGGCAAAAACAATCAGGCCGCTTTTCTGGCTATGAATAAGGCGCTCAAACATTTCTTTCTGGGCATTATCAGTGAAGAGGCGTTCGAGTGGGTGCTCTTTCTCGTCTGGTCGTGAGAAAAACAGCGCTATCTGTTCGCCAAATACTGTAGGTACAAGCTGCACCCTGATATCAATCATCTCTGATTCGACCTTTACGAGTATGCGGCCATCTTGTGGCAGCTTTCGTTCGGCGATGTCGAGCGCAGACATAAGCTTTACCCGGGCAATGATGCGATCGTAACTGTCATTGTCAAACGTTTCCCGGTGCTGCAATCCTTTTTTGGCTGCAACTAAGAGCTTTACGTGGTCACGCTCCGGCTTAAAAACGACACGACTGAGATTTTCACTGACTGCTTCTTTGATGATCAGATTAAGCTGCTTAATAACTTTGATGTTTCCATCGTCCGTTGAAACCGCTGTTTCGTCAACCTCGCCACTGCCAGTTCCCGGTTCCAAGGTTCCATCAGCGCAGCTATCGGCGATTTCGACCATTGCGTAATCAAGGCGACCTTGCTGTTCACCAGCTTTAACCATAGCCACATATACTTCCGTGAACATTCCAGGGAACATGGCAAGGCAGGATGAAAAGGTGTAGCCTTCCTTGAGTTTGCAGACAACCTGCTCAAGAACTCTGCTTATTTCGGATTCGGGATCTTCACGTGCAAGCAGTTCGAGAGAGGCAACCAGCGGAATACCTGAACCAAGCATTTTGCCGAATTTGCGGCTGAATTTTTCGAGATCTCTGGGTGACAGCATAATAAATCTCCTTTTAGACAACTCGTTTTAGTGCTATTGGTCTCAGACTAGGCTGATCTGGCGCCTTCTTTTCAGCTTCCGCCCGATTTTTGAACAGATGATTTTCGAGCAGCCGCCGGTTAAACCTGATCTGGCCGTCGATGATAAAATGCGGTAACAGGTGCAGCATGTTATTGACGTTGTGATAACTTACCTTGAGCCATTGCGCGACTTCATCAATGGTCATGATCGTGTCGTTTGCCGGTGCCTGCTGCTGGCGACTAATCATACATAGAGCTTCGCTCACCGCACGATGACCACCGTCAGGCACCTGCATGTCGATTTCAACAAGCTCGTTGCAGATGTTTGCAAAAGCGTTCTGACAGGTCTGACACCCAGCTAGATGCGTTCTGGCATCGACGCTGTCATTTTCGGCATAATACAGCTCGATGAGTTGTTCTTCGTTAAGGCATCTGCCGTTCATTTTTCACCTCGATTGAAATACTCGCGAATTTTTTTTAACGCGAACAATACTCTCGACTTGGCTGTGGCCAGCGGAATTTGCTGGAGATCAGCAATTTCGTTAAAGGTCATGCCCTGCAAATGTTTGAGCATAAAGGCTTCCTTCGTAGTCTCTGAGAGTGTGTCCAGACAGTTGCGCAGATCGGCTTCGGTATCGGTGGCGTTACTAAAGCATTGGGTCGGTTGCGCACGTTTTTCCAGTTGTGGAATCAGCCTGACGACGCGGTTCTGGCTGCGTTTGAACTCGAAAAATTTGTTACGGGCAATGGTCCAGGTCCAGGGCATGAATTCGAAATCGTGATTGTAAGTTTCGATGCGACTGTGAATAGTAAGCAGAGTCTCCTGCAGAAGATCTTCAGCGACACAACGGTCACCACTTAATCTGTAGAAATAGGCAAACAGCGGGCGGCGCAATTGCTCGAACAGCATCGCCGCAGCTTTTGCGTCGCCGCGGTCGAAATTTTTCACCAGTTGTCGATCGATTTTAAGCATAAGTTAAAAGGTAATATGCCAGAAAACAGCAAAAGGATTGATGGAAATATTATTTATTTTTGTAATGGCTTCCTGATTGCTGCTGAAATCGCAGCCGGTGCGGTCGCGCAGTCGGTTGAGACCAATCAGAATGACAAGGCTTCAATTGCTAATTTAAGCAGACAGGTCAAATGAGCGCAAAGCGACAGGGTTCAATCTTTTTTCAACAGTCTCTTCAAGCTTTTGCCGACCTGTTTTCTACGATTTTCGGGCTGAGATTTGAACAGAAGTCGCATTCTATCATAGAATACAAACTGTATGAAGCAGTTAGCATGTTAATTGCAGATTAGCGGTTTTTTAAATATTGCATGCAATACTATTGATTGGAAATGCAGGTGGTGATATTCTCAAGCCCATTCTTGAGAGTGTTTACACTTAAAGAAAAAATCTATAGAAAAGCGATTCTTCGCGGCCACACTTCGCAGTGCTGTGCCAGATGATGAGAAAAGGTAGCAGTATGATGCTCGTAAAAACGTTTGTTAGTCAGTCAAACATTGAAGGACTTGGCCTGTTTGCAGCCAATGATATCCCGGCAGGAACCCAATTATGGGCTTATCACGAAAATTTCGACCAGGTCCTTGATGACGCCAGACTCGACAGCATGCCTGAGTGGCAAAGGGATTTTTTCAGAAGATATTGCTTTTCAAGTGGCGATCTTTACTATTATTGCATCGACGATGCTCGTTTCATGAATCATTCCTCAAACCCTAACGCCATAGACATGCCAGAAGGCACCTTTGCCGCAAACCTCATAAAAGCTGGCGAAGAAATCTGCTGTGATTATTCTGGAATGGGCCACACAGAAAAAGACATAGCCTTCAACGCCGGGTTCCTTGGCTGACACCCTGGCGAGCCACACTGCAACTTCTGGAACAATCGGCGATAAGATTCTGCTTAGCGTAGCCATGGTGCAACGCGCCAGAAAGCACTTAAGGGATTGGAAATTTTATTGCATTTGTAACAGCTCACTGGTTGCTGCTGAAATCGTGGCCGGTGCGGTCGAGTAGTCGGTTGATGATGCCAAAAATCCCTCTGATATCAGTTGGGAGATTTGCGCCGGCGCAACGGCGACGAGTTTCACCGCTCTGATGTTCCAGCAGCACGGTTTTAATTTCTTCGAGTGGGATCAGAAGTTTTCTGGTCAGCTGCTGAATGAATAAAATTCCTGTGATAAACGAAAATATCGCCATGAAAACTATTCCCCAGGCGCCGCCGCCACCAAGTTGCTGCGCCTTTTTGTCGGCACTTGCCATTGCATCGCGATTTATTCTTGATAATTCCAGAATAGCGTTAGTAGTGAACATAACGGCCCGTTTTTCGCCCGAAAACACGCCTTCGAAGTTCTGACTGATTACTTTTATGACAGCAGGTTCCTCTTCTTCGGTTACATTTTTCAAAGCTCTATCAAGAGCAATTTTAAAATGTTCCCTGTGCTCAGCAATGTTGCCATTTCCGCTTGCAGAAAGGGCAATAGCAGTAAGCATTTCTTCGCATGCCTTTAACGAGCGTTCGTTGTTGCTTATTATCTCGGCAATTGCCGGAGTCATCCGCATAAAGATTCCAATTGCTCCAAAAGCCATCAAAAGATTGATGGCAACAATCAGCCATGCGCCAAAACTGAAACCTCTTGCAAGCCTCATATCACTTTCCTTCCATCAATCTCTTTATGGCCTCTTCTTTGGAAACCAGAACCAGATTGTCGTTTTCATGTAATGGTTCATCTGGTGCCGGCTGAAAAACGGTACTTGGAGTGCCTCTTCTCACGGCGACAACCATGATGCCGTATTTTTTGGGCAAAGCCAGTTCGATAAGTGTTTTACCGACCATTTTATCCTTGACCGTGATTTCTGTAAGGTGTAAACCATCTCCGAGCGGCATATCAGCTACCAGTTGCCGGTAAATCAGGCGATTGGCGAACCTGTTGCCGAATTCCTGCTCAGGATTGACGATCTGGTGAGCCCCAACAAGCTGAAGTATGCGCTGATGCATCGGATTGTTGGCACGGGCAACAACGCAGGGCGACCCCATCTGACGCAGAAGAGCGGTGCAAATTATCGATGCCTCTTTTGAATCATCGCCGATTGCACAGACCGTGGCGTCTCTTTTTCCTGGCTCAAGACGTGCCAGCTCAGTCTCGTCTGTTGCGTCCATTACCAGTGCTTCGGTTACAAATGCCGCAGCTTCTTCAACCAGGCTTTTCTTGATATCGACGGCGATTACTTCAGCACCTTTACTGCTCAAAGCGGCGGCCAGAGACATGCCAAACTGTCCGAGGCCAAAGATCAGAATCTGTTGAGCCATTGCTTGCTCCTCACTCAGGTTAGGTTAATACGGGCATCGAGAAGGTTGTTCGCGTTAGAATAACGCTCGCGACTCAGTAGTGCAAAAAGCGTTACTGGCCCGATTCTGCCAACAAACATCGCCAGCATGATTATAATTTTTCCGATATTATCGAGTTTTGCAGTTGCTCCGAGCGAGAGACCAACGGTGCCGAGTGCCGAGACCGCTTCGAAGATCAGATCTCTGGATCCGGATATTTGAGTAACTTCGAGCATGAGAACCACTGTCAGCATAACTGCCACCCCAGCCACAACTGTGGTGATAGCTTTAAAAATGGTTTCTGGCATGACCCGGCGTTTCTGCAGGGCGACTTCGTCGTAGCCGAGCACACACGCCCAGAATGTTGCCAGCAGTACGCCAAAAGTTGTTGTTTTAACACCACCGGCGGTACCGCCTGGACTGCCGCCAATAAACATCATGCAGATCATTACCAGAAAAGTCGGACCAAGTATGTTTTCGAGGGCCACAGAATTAAAGCCGGCTGTTCGCAGGGTTACCGACTGAAACCAGGCATTGTGAAGCTTGTCAGCGATAGAAAGACCGCTTAAAGCACTGTTCCATTCAAAAGCCAGAAAAAACAGACTGCCAAAAACAAGAAGAACGACTGTAGTAATCAGCGCAAGACGGGCTGCTACCGGCACCGATTTGCCGCTTAACCATGCCGGAACAAGCAAAACCACGGCTGGTGCAAGACCACCAACAATTATCAGCAATGCAACACTGTGCAGAATCATCGGACTATTCTGAAAACCGATCAAGCTGTCACTCTGCAGAGCAAACCCTGCGTTGCAAAAAGCTGAAACAGATGTAAACAGGCCTTTCCAGACAGCCTGCGCAACAGTTGTCCCTGATTTATAAAATAGCCAGGACAAAACTACGGCACCAGCGATTTCAGCAGTCAGTGTGAATTTGACTATCTTTTTAAGCGAGCTGAGCAGATTTACATGATCGGAGTTGATCGTTGTATTAAGAACTTTAGCCTGCGTGAGGCTGATGCGCCTGCCTATGGCATGCAGCGCTAACGTGGTAACCGTCATAATGCCAAGTCCGCCGAGTTGAATCAAAAGCAGTATAAAAGCTTGTCCGGTGAGTGAAAAATCATTTGGAGTGTCGCGCACAATCAGGCCAGTGACACAAACAGCGCTGACCGAAGTGAATGCGGCGTCGATTAAAGCAATCGGGCCAGTGGCGGTTGCAATCGGCAGAAACAGCAGAAAGGTACCAAGTAGACAGAGCAGTAAAAAAGTGAACAGGGTTGCTCTGGCCGGGTGGGTAATTAACATATCCCACCAGTTGCCCTGATTGTCTGTATCGTGGGCGGACTCTGGCAAAAACAGCAGCAGAGCTGCTCCTATAACGAAACTGCCAAGCCAGGCCATGGCATGATCAGCCAGGTAAAATGCCGATACAAATGTGAGAGTGTTGAGCACTATGCAAAACATCTTATGAAAATTCGACTGCTGATAGATCGACCATTGTAGCGACAGCAGCTGAGCCAGCACAGCAATTATGAGCAGAGAGGCTTTTGCAGCATAAGTGTATTCGCTGACAATCAAAAAGCTGGCAATCGAAATTCCGACAAGCGAAAGAGCAGCCCATCTGGTGCGCTGGAGGCCAAGTTCGACCTCATCACTGGTTATGTTTAAATGATATGTTGTATTGAAGTTGCTAAGACTGTAGAGTGCAAAAACATAAACAACCCCGGCAAACAGAGCCGTTGCAGGATCGCTGATAATATTTGGCCACAAAGCGACCAGACAGCCTGTCGACGCCAGGCCAGCAAAAAATTTGCCAAGATCGGGGTGGCGCAATATATACCAGGAAGCCGCCAGACAGACAAGGCTTGAAACTGCAACAACAACGCCTTGCCATAGCCCTGCTGGTGCCTTGGCGAAAACAAAGGGCACAGCCGCCAGCATCAGCAGAAGTCCTTCGGCTCCCGACTGCTGCAAATTGTTTCTAGTACTATTAAACTTCATACTGCCGCCTCGTAATTTTGTGCTCTAACAATACTACTAAAACTTAAGCTTGTGAAGCATCATGCTCTGCAGCGAACTCTGTTGTGAGATGTTAAACTCAGAGTTGATTTTGTAGCGAGATTGCTCTAAGCTAAGGGCGACTGAACGGAATCGGGGTGGAATCTGGCGTCAGAACGGGCAGACTTTTCCGGCCGAAATTCAAACTGCTTCAGCGGTTAACAGGCATGAATAAAATCGTTGAGAAATACAAACTTTCCGAAAGTGTTTTTAAATTTATTGTAGAAGCACCGATGATCGCTAAATCGCGCAAACCTGGCAACTTTGTAATCCTGCGTATCGGCGACAGAGGCGAACGCATTCCGCTCACCATTGTCGACTCAGACACTGAAAAGGGCACCATTACACTGATTGTGCAAAATGTTGGCGTCAGTTCAAGCAAATTTTGCCAGCTTGAAGCTGGCGAGCTCATCACTGACCTGGTTGGCCCGCTTGGCAAGGCAACTCATATTTATAAGGCCGGCACTATCCTGGCACTTGGTGGTGGCGTTGGTATCGCACCTCTCTACCCAATTGTCGAGGCATTTAAAAAAGCCGGAAACCGCGTAATAACCGTTTTGGCTGCGCGCAACAAAGAGCTGCTGATTCTCGAAAATGAGATGCGCCAATGGTCTGACGAAGTGATTGTCATGACAGACGACGGCTCAAGTGGCCGCAAAGGACTGGTAACCGAAGGTGCCGAAGAAGTTATCAAACGCGAAAAGGTCGACGAATGCGTCGCCATCGGCCCAGCAATTATGATGAAGTTCTGCGCTCAGCTCACCAAAAAATATGAGGTTCCGACGCAGGTCAGCCTGAATACCATTATGGTCGATGGCACTGGTATGTGCGGTGCCTGTCGCGTAACCGTAAACGGCGAAACCAAATTCACCTGCATCGATGGCCCCGAATTTAATGCTCACCAGGTCGACTTTGACGAAATGCTGCAGCGTCTGCGCGCTTACAAAAGCGAAGAAGATCAGGCAAGAAACAAAAAGTAACTGGAAAATCACTATGACAGACCACACAGAAATGCTTAAACAGGAAAGAAACACCCCGTGGCGTGTCGAGCTGCGTAACAGCGTGCCTGGCAAGGACCGTATCGCAATCGAGCGTGTCAAAATGAATGAGGTAGAACCACTTGAACGTATTAAATCGCAAACATGCGAGGTTAACTGTGGCTTGACTCCCGAACAGGCTCTGCACGAAGCCAGGCGCTGCATGGATTGCGTGAATCCGACCTGCATCGAAGGCTGCCCGGTCAGTATAAATATACCTAAATTTGTTAAACAGATTGAAGCGGGCAAATTTCTTGATGCCGCCGCAACTCTCAAGGAATTCAGCGCCCTGCCCGCCGTGTGCGGCCGCGTTTGTCCACAGGAAAAGCAGTGCGAGCTCAAATGCTTCTATTCAGAAAAAATGAACAAAGAACCCGTCGCAATCGGTTACCTCGAAAGATTTGCAGCTGATTACGAGCGACTTTCCGGCAAAATACAAATTCCCAAAGTCGAAGAGCGCAACGGTATAAAGGTTGCTGCAATAGGTTCCGGCCCTTCTTCGCTTTCTTTTGCCGGCGACATGATCAAGCTTGGCTACGAGGTTACCGTCTTCGAAGCCCTGCACGAGATCGGCGGCGTCCTTAAATACGGAATTCCAGAGTTTCGCCTGCCCAATTCGGTGGTTGATGTCGAACTCGAAAACCTCAAGGAAATGGGTGTAAATTTCGAAAAAAACTTTGTTGTCGGACGTACCGCGTCTTTCGACGACCTGAAGGAGCTTGGCTACAAGGCCTTCTTTATTGGCAGCGGTGCCGGCCTGCCCAATTTCATGAACATTCCGGGCGAAAACCTGAATGGCGTCATGTCTTCGAATGAGTATCTGACGCGCGTAAATCTGATGTATGCCAATCAGAGCGACTCCGATACTCCGATAATGCTTGGCAAACGTGTTGCCGTTGTTGGCGGTGGCAACACCGCCATGGATGCAGTGCGCACTTCAAAGCGACTTGGCGCAGAGCGCTCCCTCATCGTCTATCGCCGCTCACGTGAGGAAATGCCAGCCCGGCTTGAAGAAGTCAAACATGCCGAAGAAGAGGGCATCGAATTTATGAATCTGGCCAATCCCGTCGAATACATGCCAAATGCCGAGGGAAGAGTGGCCAAAGCAAGATTTCAACGCATGAAGCTTGGCGAGCCAGATGCTTCTGGGCGTCGAAAGCCAGTTGCCATCGAAGGAGATATCTTCGATATCGATGTCGACCTGGTGATTGTTGCTATCGGGGTATCACCCAACCCATTGATTCCGGCATGTCTTCCAGGTCTTAAAATATCGCGCTGGGGCACTATCGAAGTCAACGAAGAAACCATGCAGTCGTCGATTCCAGAAATATTTGCCGGGGGCGATATCGTCAGAGGTGGCGCAACTGTAATTCTAGCAATGGGTGATGGCCGCAAGGCAGCCGCATCAATGCATCGATATCTCCAGGAAAAACAAAAAAAATAAACGGGAAAGAAGCAACATGACCAGCCTGAAAACCAGATTTTTTGGCCTTGAACTGAAAAACCCGCTGATTATCGCGAGCAGCAGTTTGACTGCCGATGCCGGCAAGATCAGAGAATTCTCTGAAAATGGTGCCGGGGCTATCGTTCTTAAGTCTGTATTCGAAGAAGAAATCATCAATGAATACAACCAGATTGCACAAACGAAAACTTCGGCACATTTCGAAGAGTTTCTCGACTATTTTGACTACAAGATTCGCGAACAGGTTCTTGCCAGCTATGGTCAACTTATTCGCGACGCCAAAAGCGTCAGTGAGGCACCGATAATAGCCAGCATAAACTGCGTTTCGACAGGCGACTGGCTGCAATTTGCCTCACAGGTGCAAGATGCCGGCGCCGATGCCATCGAACTTAATCTCTTTGTAATGCCCTGTGATCCGCTCAAAACGGCCGAAGATCAACGCCGTTTTTATCTCGCTGCCGTGCGTGAAGTAGTTGATCGCGTTAACATCCCGGTTACGGTTAAGATCAGCAGTTATTTTTCTGACCTGGCGTCAGTATGCAACGCTCTGGCCGGTGAGAAACTGTCTGGTATAACCATGTTTAACCGCTTTGCCAACCCCGACATAGATATCGAAAAAGAAAAACTTGTCGAAGCACAGCCTTTCAGTAATGACAGCGAACATCTGCTGCCACTACGTTGGGTTGGAATTCTGAGCCCGCGACTTGGCTGCCCGATAGCAGCTTCAACCGGTATTTATACCGGCGAGCAGGTAATCAAAATGCTTCTGGCTGGTGCCAACGCTGTTCAGATGGCTTCTGTCTTTTATAAAAAAGGCCCGGCTCATCTGACCGTAATTATCAAAGACCTTGAGCACTGGATGCAGAAAAAAGGCTATGAAAGTATCGAAGACTTCAGAGGTCGCCTGAGTCTGACCAAAGCTGCGGATCCGAGTATGTATTCCCGCGCCCAGTATTTGAGCAGCTTCGGTGGCTATGCCGGCTCTGAACGCAAGTAACTGCTAAGCGAGGCGGTAGTATTTGAGCTCGCCACTGCAACTAGCGCATTCTTCTTCTGCGCCCCGGCGCAAAAAAGACTCCTGACAGGTTTTGCACCGTGTGGCCGGCAGCATTTCGCTTTTGCCAAACTTTTCGATGTAGACTTCCTGAAGGGCAATTATCTTGTCGCGAACCTTCAAAAATTCTTCAACTACAAGCTCGCCCGATTTGAGACGCTCTTCTCCACCAGCCTTAACAGCGTCAGATCGCTGTCTGAGAAAGAATTTGTGCAGTTCAGGTGTTTCGCTGGCCGAAATTTTGTCGAGATCTATATAGGCTCTGACACCACGACCGTCAGCGCGGTCATACAGAGTCAGCGCGAAACGACCGAGTTCGCGATAAGCCTTGACATAGCGGTTTCCCATGGTGCAACCAGTCATCAGCTGAATAACATCGCAGAGACATGACGGCGACTCGCTGATTGCATTGAGTTTTTCTTTAACCGGTCCTAGTCGGGTTCGACACAAATCCACCATTGCAACGCCAATGGCAAGCCCTGGCGCTCTTTTGGTGTGAAAAGCGCAGGCTATTTCATACCATTTAAGTATTTCTTCGTTGGTCATTGCTTTCTCTCCTGCGTTATTTCATACAATTACTGCGTCAAAGTTTGTCAGCACCAATAATTTTACACAATTACAGTCAGTTTTAAAGCAATAAATAATTTATTTTATTCACTTAACACATCCTCTCAAAAAACATAGGGTTTGCCAATATTTTTTGTTTCCGCTTCGTTAAGTGCGAAGTGTGAAGATTCCCTTGAGATCTTACCGCCTAACAAAAATATGTTACTTCTTGATGAGTAAAAAAGTTGCATGTACACTCATATAAAGTGAAAGCATTTGCCGTTAAATTGATGTATTATTAAGTAATTCGCGGTGATCACAAAACTATGCACAGTGAGAAATAATGCAATGAATGCCGAAAAGCACAATAGCAAAGAATGCAAAACCTGCCCGGATGTTGGTTGTGATGCTGAAAAGTCAGAAAAACACCTCAAATCAAAAGACGACTTCAATCTGCGCCCTGAAGCAAGCAGCTTCGAGCTTGGCGCAAAGAAAGTTCTCTGGATATTTTTTGCCATCTGTTTTGGCATTTTTCTACTTTTTGCCAGCGAAAACGGTGAACCTGTAGTAAGAAAAGACAGCATGGCATTCTTAAAGATGCTGGCCAACTGGCTGATTGCTTCGTCGCATTCGGGTTCAACTGCGCTGATTGATTTTCTGTCGACACATTTGATTTCGGCGATGGTACCGGCTTTCTTTCTGGCTGCAGCTATCTCGACCTTCTTCTCAAAAGAAACCATCATCATGGCGATTGGCAAAAAATCGAACCCTCTCACCAGTTATCCTCTGGCCGCCTTTGCCGGTGCGATTCTCACTGTCTGTTCATGTGGCGTATTGCCGATATTCATGAGTCTACTGCAAAGCGGCGCCGGTCTTGGCCCGGCTATCACATTTCTTTATGCTTCACCAGCCATAAACCTGATCTCGATCATCTACACCTGGAAAATCATCCCATCGATGCTTGTGGCGCGCATTTTTGCTGTTGCAATCTGTGCTATCGCCATCGGTCTGCTGATGCAGAAGATATTTGCCAACATGCCCGATGAATTTGAGAGTGAAGAGCTCAAGATCAAGCCATCAAAGCGCAAAGCCTGGCAGGAAGGCGCGTTTTTTGTTCTACTGGTACTCATCATGCTGACTTCAACCGATCTTTTCTCTGGCTTCACCGATCACCTGATCCCGGGCTCATGGTTTGCCTCGCGTGGCGAGGATGTGGCAATCAAAACTGCTCATCTTGCTGGGAAGCTGCTGGCAATACTGGTCGAGATTATTTTTGTGGTGGTTGCACTGCGCCTGTGGTTTACCTGGGATGACACACGCAAATGGCTTAAGAGAACAGGTCGTCAGGCCCGCAGCATCATGCCGATGGTAGTGCTGGGTATTTTCTTTTCAGGTTTCCTTGGCGGCACTTCAGCGCTGGTATCTTCGTTCTCGGTATTTTCCGACAATACGATTTTCAGTAATCTGGCGGCGTCTTTTATTGGTGCTATGCTCTACTTTGGTTCTATCGTTGGCGTGAATGTGGTTGACCTGTTTATGCGCTGGGGCATGCACCATGGCCCGGCCATGGCTCTTCTGCTGGCCGGTCCGTCAATCAGTCTACCCAGCGTTCTGGCTTTGGCGCCAATCATGGGCAAATATAAGACTGCGGTCTTTCTTGGACTGGTGGTTATTTTTACTACGATTGTCGGGCTGCTTTTCGGAGCCTTTGGCTCAGCTGTTTAAGCCTCTGAGGGTAATATGAATACGCATTACATGATGCCGGTTTATCAATATCTTACGCAGACATTATTGCGCTTAACCGGGTTAAAGCCAGAGCTAACAAATGTTATTGATCTGGGCGGTGGGCATGGACTGTGGTTATCATACCTGCTTGAACATGGGTTCAGGAGTGGCAAACTTGTTGACTGCGACCCTGAAAGCGTCAGGATTGCAAGTGCTTTACTGGCAGAAGATTTTGCATCTGAGCGCTGGCAGGCAATTCAGGCAGATGTGTGTGACATTCCGGTAGCAAACGGTGAGTTTGATCTCGTGATCAGTCGTAGTTCAATGCATATCTGGCCAGATCTTCCAGCTGCCTGGCACGAAATTTCACGCATCACACAGCCGGGCGCCTATGTTTTTGTCGGCCGCGGCTTTGGTCCGGATTTGCCTGATGACGTGCGGCGGGTAGTCAAGGCTGCTAAATATCAGGATCTTTACGAGGGCGAGGCGACGGCGCACTGTGAACCAGCATCTCTTTCAAGCGAAGAACTGAGCAAAATCGCCGAAAATGCCGGATTTTCAACGGTGGCTGTTGTGCCCGATCACAAAGCCTACTGGCTTCTGGCACAAAAAACTAACTGATTTCAGCGGCGGTGCAGGCGGCGTAATAACATATCGGCGGCGCGGCCAGCTTCTTCAATTTTAAAAAGCATTGAAACAATCGCAACAACCAGAGTGCCGATTAACAGTGCAAGTGTCATAGTAACCACGGAGTTTATCATACTGCCGATGGCCGCTGCGCCAATCAGACTGGCAATAACCGGTGCGAGAAAGACAAAACTCTGCTGCATGGCCAGGCCAGAAAGTGCGGTAGCTGCCAGAATCTTGAACAGAGCGCTGATCAGGCCAAACCTGCCGAAGCTGCCAAGGCGGTGTTGCAGTTTGTAATAAAGAATGCCGGCATTAAACATAGCACCAATGCTTGTGCTCAACGCCAGTCCCCAATAACCGAGCGGCTGAATTAAAGCCAAATTAAGCACAATATTAACAACTACAGCAGTAATACTGGCTATTACTGGCACTTTTGTCTCGTCGAGCGTGTAAAAAGCCGGGCCCATTATTTTTATCAGTGAAAAAAACAGCAGTCCGACTGCATAAGCTTTAAGCGCCAGAGCTGTTGCCAGTGTATCTTCAGGAGTAAAGCGGCCATGTTGAAAGAGTATGCGAACCGAAGGCTCGGCCAGTGCAATGATAGCAAAACAGGCATAGAGATTGATAAAAGACGACAGTCGCAGTGAGCCGACAAGAGTTTGCGCCATAGCGTCGCGATCATTGGCGGCAGCCTGGCGCGAGATAACCGGCAAAGTGGCTTGCGCCAGCGCAACACCAAAAAGACCAAGCGGCAGCTGCATGATGCGGAATGCGTAGCTTAGCCAGCTCACAGCGCCATCGCCCTGTGAAGTTGCCAGAATAGTACTGATGGCAATGTTGATCTGAGTTGCTGCCAGGCCAACGGTGCCTGGAATTATCAGCTTTATGATGCGCTGAATGCCAGGGTCTTTAAAATTCAGAACCCACCTGAAACGGTAACCGTGACGAAAAAGTGATGGCAATTGTACAGCAAACTGAATCAGACCGCCAAGCATGGCACCAATTGCCATACCGGTAATCGCCGGGTAATCATACTGTTCCGCCAGCGGGCAGATCAACCAGCCCGACAAAATCATGCTCAAATTGAGAAATACCGGTGCAATTGCCGGAATAAAGAATTCACCGAGCGAATTGAGTATTCCCATGGCTATTGCCGCCCACGAAATTGCTATAAGAAAGGGAAACATGATGCGAGTCATGGTCACGGTGACTTCAAATTTTTCCGGGGAATTGACAAATTCTGGCGCCAGCGTGCTGACAATCAGTGGACTGAAAACCATGCCAATCAAAGTTAGTATGCCAACAACGATAAAGATGCCGCATAAGGTCAGGTTAGTCAGCTTAAACGCTTTCTGGCGACCTTCTTTTTCAAGTATGCTGTTAAAGGTTGGAATAAATGCCGCGCTCATGGCACCCTCAGCAAAGAGGTCGCGCAGCAGGTTTGGTACTCTGAAAGCTACATTAAAGGCATCGGTCCAAATGCCGGCACCAAAGAGATAGGCAAAGGTCTGTTCGCGCAACAGGCCGGCAATTCGGCTGAAAAAAGTGGCGATGCCCATTACCGCCGCCGATCTGGCGATGGAACGTGGTTTTGTTAAGTTATTGGCGGTATCAGGCAAGATCAGGTGACCGGGTTGATAACTAGAATTTCGTCGCTACTGTTGATCAAGTGCTTGTTCGGGTTAACTTTGAGAGGCTCTTTTCTGGGCTTGATGCCAACCATGGTAAAACCTAGCTCGCGGGAGATTATACCTATGGCATCAGCGTAGTCGAGTCCTATAACTTCCTGGGGCGGGTCAATAAAGGTCAGTGTATTGCCAGACTCGCGCGAAAGCAGGTCTTTAAAAAAAGCGAGAAGTCCTTCGTGCATCGAAATGCGCGCCAGAAGCTTGCCAGATATTTCACCCTGAATGACAACATCTTCGACACCGCCCATTTTAAGGTGAGTCGCGTATTCTTCGTTATAGATCTCTGCCGAAGTATGAATTGTTGGGTTGAGCTTTTCTATGGTGAGGGCAGCTAGAATTGTGCGCGCGTCAATATCACGGGTTGTTCTATTCTCACCGTGTTCTGACAATATTACCGCAGCCACCGCCCGTTCGACTCCAGCGCGTTTAAGAGTTTCCATGCGCGTAAAGTCTTCGGCCAATACGCTGATACGATCAGTTTTTACACCACGCAACTTCATAGCTTCGAGATTGGCATTTTCAGATACCAGCAATATCTCGGCGTCTTTAAAGGCCGGGTCGAGCATAAATTCGTTGGCAAGAATTGATGCCTTGGCGCTGAACCCACAGATAACGATGTGCTTGTTGAGTTCATCAGGATTGGCAGGTTTGTTCATAGCGCTCTCCTTTAGTTTTTCGACCATTATTGCCGAAATAGTACCAGTAACCATGGCAAAAACGCCCATTTCAAATATGAGAATAATGAGAAAAACAATTTTGCCGCCTATCGACTTGGGAAAGTCGGCATATTCGCCGGCCATAAGCGAGAACAGAGATTTCCAGAAGGCATCTATCGGGGAGGTAATCTCGTCAGAAACGCCGATTTCGAACTGAGCCAGTCCGACGGCGCCAAAAACAATAGCAAAGATAGCAAAGCTTGAAATGATTCCAAATTCAACCAGTCGGCTTTCGAAAATTTTGCTGAGAAAGGTAAAGCGGCGCTGAAAGGTTGAGCCGATCGAAAAAACACGGAACAGCCTGAGAATGCGCAGAATTCTCCCAATACGAAAAATACGAAACATCGGCATTACCGCGATAATATCGATCCAGAAAGTCTTAAGGAAGCTGCTGGTTGAGGCACTGACCAGCCAGCGCATGCTCAGTTCAATGATAAAAATGAGGGTAAGACAGTCATTGGCGCTCTGCACAATTTCGAGCTGGTTTGATGGCAGGGTAATAAAAACCTCGACGATGATCAGCACCACTGACAATAAGATAAGCACCATCAGACTCACGCCGAAAAACGAAGAATCAATAAACCGCCGCAATCCTGGAAAGGATTTTGCGACGGTTTCAATCTCGTATTTGAACTTTACTCGTTTATTCATTCTCCGCAATTCTAGAGTATCACCGCTGCAAATGCAACCATGATGCTGTTCATGAACCAGCACAGCTATCAGCCGTTTAACTTTTTGCTCCGGTTCGTTGAGGAGAAAATTCAGTCTAATTGTCGTTGCCGTATAGTTTAATGTATTTGTTCTTGGTACCCTTTAAATGCATGGACAAATGAAAAGGGGTGAGGGTATAATTCTGGTTATGATGCGTATACTGTCAGAAAAAAAAGGCAATGTAACCATTATTCTTCTCGGATTGATCAGTGTTATGCTGATCATGGTCATGGGACTGTCGAGAAGAATGAGCAGTCACACTCAACTGCTCACGCTTAGCGATTACACACAAATCAGCCGCTATTTTCTCGAATCTTATGCCGGCGATATTCTGCAACAGATAAATCTCGATGTTAATAAGCCAAACTCTGATCTGTACAAGGCTTTTCGCGACCCTCCTGCCGACAGACCACTGGGCACCAGCTTTTACAAGCAGTCCGGCGCGCTTAAGGAACTCGCTGAGGAACTCAACATCCAAATTCAGTCACCGCCTGTTATTACCTTTGCGGGCTCAGAAGAAATAGGTTATCCGCCAGGCTTTGACTGCCCAGCCCCCATCAAGGGCCGCGAAAAGCGTGGTTTACTCGAAATTGTATGCAAGGCCAAATTTTATGGGCGCATGTATACTTTGCGGGTGCAATATCCTTTTACTGTGGTAATGCGCATGACACCGATATTGAAAGACTTTATTCTTTTCGCCGACAGAATAGCCCGCGAGCATGGTGACGACAAAATCGGGCCAAACGACAACATAAACATAATGCTTACTCGTGACGGCAAGCACCCGCTAGAGTTTGACAGTGGCATTGTCAACCACAACCGCATGCGCCCCGGCAACAAATACCGGCCGATGATCCTGCTGCCGCCGCTAGACCCGGTAGAGTATGCTTCGGCAGCGATATCTGGCAAGGTATTTCTCGGTCCTTCGGATGATTCGATATATCTCAATCTGGCTGGCGACACACGAGAAGAAGAAGTAGATACGGTTGGGCAAGCTGGCAATGGAATGGTCAGTGCCAGCGATGGCGAACTTTTTCTGGTTACACCTGATACCTTCAAGGTTTTCGATAAAGCATCGGCAAAATACCAGTATATGACACTGTTTCAGAAGCCCAGTGGTGCTAACGTAAGAATGATGGGCATGGAAATTCCGATCAAATACAATCAGCTGGCAAAAATGGGTCTGCTCGGCTTTTCCCAGGAAATTGTGCCACAGTATGCCGACAGCATTTTCTCGGGCGCGGCATATACGGTTGAGAATTTTTTGAACTCCGGCAGTAATGCCAGCGAGTTCTGGCGTTTACTCAAAGACACCGGTTCCGGCTACGGCGAAGGCTTTATGGCGCTGGCCAGTGGTCTGAAACTCATGGGTCTCAAGCCTGATGACAAAAATTTTGGCCATGTCAATCGTCAGATTTTTGGCAACGTGCTAAGCCGGTTCTTTGTACTAACCTTCTGGTGGCCGCCAAGCGGTGGCGGGGTGCCGCTGATATATGATGAAAACCGCAACCCAACAGACTTTCCGACCACCACTGTCAGCTTATATGATTACAAATTTGAGCCAATGTATCCAAACCTGCGTTTTCAGGATTTTATGTCACGCATGGTTTCGGGCAAGAACTGGAACCCGCGCATGAGCAGTGCTGCCAATCTTCCCGAAGGTTTTTTGGCATACAATTATGATGGCAATAATGCTAATGAAGCGGAAAATAAGAATACTATTTTTACAAATAGTAACTTTACCGCCAACGACGGGTTTAGGGCCAACGATAAATTCGAAAACCTTATGCGAGACTGGTTCAGGGTCACAGAGGCTGGGTCGCGTCTTCAAAAGGGTATCGAAGCCAGAGTTGGCAAAAGTTTTGCGACTGATGAGGAGTTTCTCGAAGCAGCCGGCATAAATGAAAACAAATTTATGGTCAATGGCATAGTGTATGTGGCCGGCGGCCTGAAGATGCCAGCTCTGGATATGAAAAACGAGGATATCGGCGGCGGCGTGATTCTGGTCGATGGCCCGATCGAACTCGAAAACATTACGCGAGGCTACAAGCTTGATACCAGCGATTTTAAGCTCGGCAACTATGGTGCCATGTATTTTCGCGGACCAGCTTTCGACATGTATCAGAAATGGAAAACAGAAATTACCCAGGAGAGCTTTTTGACCTTTGTGAGCTTGCGCGGCGACCCGATAACCATCAAAGGCGAAGCTTTGATCGGGGTACATCTGATAAACCTTAATACCACCCAGTCCTCGCCTTATGGTCAGATCGTCTGGGGGCCGTTAGTGCGCAAAGAAATCGTTTTCTGTGGTGGCATTGCCTGCAATTTTCTCGATTTACCAGAGCGACTGCTTGAATTTGGGCGTATAGAAAGCTCGTGTCGACATCTTCGAGCACCGTTTTTCATGTATCATTCAGCAATGTCTGCGCAAGAGCCGGCTATGGCAGTGCAAATGATGGAGAACATGCGTGGTTACATGCTTACCGCCGAGAAGGTCACAGATGAAACCGATTAATAAATGCTGCACTCCGCGCCAAGGTATGTCGATGATCGAACTGCTGATCGGGGTTACCATATTCGGGATGGCGATGTTGCCGATCATGTGGCTGGGCACATCACAGACACGAGGAGCTTATTCGATAGGCAAGCACATGATGGCCTCTCAGATCGCCGCCAGCTTTATCGACAGCCTGCTGGGGCTGCCTTATAAGGAATGTCAGAAAAAAATAGAATCGCTGAAGGCACAGGGCCGCACAGGGGTTCTTGAGAATGAAGATCTACAGGCTACTTTGCAGGTGGTTAACGATGAAGACATTCAAAGCGATATGAAAACTTCATTTCGATATTTTCAGTATGAGTTTGGCTATGACGAAGACGAAGCAGCACGAATTCTGCGCCTGAATATTGAGATTTTCTACAGAGTTGAAGAGGGCGACGACAGATCTCTAGCCTCAGTCAGACTGGCTGTTCTTAAATTTGGAGATCGAAATGGTTGAGGGCATCAGTATCAGAAAGCGCAGGGGCGTCACTCTGGTCGAAATAGTCATCGTAGCGGCTATTTCGAGCATGGTGCTGACCAGCGCGGTGATGATCATGAATCGTACTACCAGGCACTTTAAAAAAGGCACCGACATGCTAAACATTCAGCGCCTTATGGATAGCATTGTTGAACGCGTAAGAACCGACGTAAGATCGCTCAAGCGAATAATTCCGGAAAAATGCAATGAAACTTCGTTTACGTTTTTTGCGATTCGTGATGGTGAAGAGAAAGAAATCGGGTATACTTACGACGCTGAAACACATACTCTTTTTCGTAAGGATGAAAATAGACAGTCGAATTTTCACGGTTCACGGCAGGTCAAATCCTTTCTGTTCAAGCCAGAACTTGACGATGCCGGAAATTTCAAGTTCCTTAATGTGGCAATGCAGCTGATTTCTGATGAGAAAGGTAGCGGCAAGGCTTCGACTCTTTCGATAGCCTGTCAGTTCTATTCTACCTGCGTTGAATCGGATCTCAAAATCAGCAGTCTGAGAAAAAATCAATCCAACAAGTAAGTCGGAGGTTATGAGATGTTTAAAGCGAGATTATTGTTGATTTGCCTGCTGTTCTGCACATGCATTTCCCTTCTACAAGCCTCAGAAGAGGTTATAAAGAAGGGGCGGGCGCTGCAGAATGCTAAAAAATACGATGAGGCACAGGAGTTGTATTTAAAAGCGCTGCAGCCGACTTCATCCGAGGATTTGTATATCGAGGCCGCATCCTTTCTTGGCAAAGTGCAGCGTTATGATATTGCCGAATCAGTTCTAAAAAAAGGCCTTACGGCTTATCCTCAAAGCACCGCACTGATGAATCTGGATGGTCTGATAAAGTTTCGCAAAGATGATAAAGCTGGTGCCAAAACCATGTTTGAGGCGGTTCTGGCTAAAGATGCCGAAAACAGCTTTGCTAAAAAATGGCTTGCTACGGTTAACAGCGGCACAGCGGTTCCTGAGAACGAAACACAAAGCGGTGAGGATACTGATTCTACGCGCAGCTACAGTCCATCTGCCGATGGTGAATACAAGGTTTCAGAAGCTCTGGGTAAAGAAGAGCAAACAGAACTGGCCGTTAAGCTCTACAAAGAAATGCTGGAACTTGAGAAATGGGAGCTAGACAGCTTTATCGCACTGCACAAGCAGGTGATCGAGCGTTGCCCGCTGACCGATCAGGCCCAGGAATCTTGCTGGCGCTTATCTAACCTTTATATGCTTGGCCAGGATCCGCCAGACTTCGACAACGTCATTTCGGTACTTGAACATCTTCTCAAGCAATACCCTGAGACCGATCTATTGCCAGATGCCAAGAATCGCCTGATGATAGCCTATCAGAAAACAGACAGAATGAATGAGCTGGCCGGACTGTATGAAGAACTGTTTCGTCGTGATCCTGCGCCCGAAGATGACAAAACTTTCATGGTTCGGGCACTTGAATATGGTAATGCTTTATCTGCAATCGGACGCGCCAGCGAAGCAACCGCCTGGTATCAGAAAGTACTGGAGCGCGACAACAACCGTAACAGCATCGAAGCCCGCGCCGCTAGAAACTGTCTCGAAGGCCAATGATCAAATAGTCTTGCGGGTTGTAAAATAATTCTTACAATTGACTACATTAGTTACCCAGCGCTCTTATAAATAATCTGGGAACCGGGGTAAGCAATTGGAGAACGAGAACCATCTGTTGTTAATTGTAATTTTTCTGCTGGCTGTTGCTGCATTTGTAATTGGTGACAGTAATCTCCGGTCGTCAGAAAAAGCGGAAACAGTTGAGGCAACCAGCGCCAGCCAGTCAAGTATTATCGGGCACTAGAAGGTTTGTGTGCTTTCAGGCAATGAGGCGGCATAAACCGAAAGTGCCTGGCGCAACTCAGAAAATGACTCTGGCAGCATGGTTGTGAGTTTTCTGACAACCATGGCATTGTAAGGTCTTGCCAAAACCAGCTCTGACATCAGATCGAGAACGGTTTCGGTATCACTTTCGATTACCTTGAGCTGAATCATGGCATTATAAAGGTTCATTGAAGGTTCACCAAGATGGTGCAACTTTTCCATCATCATCTCGGCGCCGCTCCCTCTTATTGAACGACACAACAGCAGACAGCCGGCGAGAAGCTCGCTGTAAAGAGTCTTGGCGGCTTCACCGTAGTCAGTAGCACGGTCGAGATTGCCAAGTTTGACCGCGATTCGGTAAGCATCAAGAATATCGGCGAGAATACCCGGATGCTCAAGCAGACATACCCCAAGTATGCTGGCGGCACGTTGCAGTTCACCGTCAATAGCCAGGAGCGATGCGAGCATGCGTTTAACCGGATAAGAAGAGGGATGTCGCCGGACCTTTTCTTCGAGAATCCAGATCAGTTTCTGGCGGTTTCCTCTGGCAATAGCCATTTCGCTGAACACCTGGGCGGTTTCTGCGGCGTTGAGCAACATTGGGCCATAAGACTGGCTTTTCTGGCGCAAATTACTGCGCCGTGCTACCGCCAACGGCAATGGATGATCAGAGTTGAGCAGTGGCGGTTGAATTCGCAGCAACTGGCCAAGCGCATAGCAGCCAGCCATCACCGATAACGGCTCTGGCACAAGCAGCATGCGATTGAGCGTGCCCACAATGTCAAGCTGGCCAAGCAAAAACAGATTTTTGGCAGCAGCTCCCCTGACACGTGGCGAGCCGTCCTTGAGAGCGCTGGTAAAATACGAGACTGCTTCACCTCCGCAGATCAGCATTGCTGAAAGCATGTTGGCTCTGACTCGTGAATCGCTATGATCGTGAAATCTTGAATAAAGCAGTAGCCGACCGCAGCCAACACGCCCAAGAGAGCTTAGCAGCGACGCAATGACGTGAGGATGATGCTCTTTCTCAAGAGAGCGCAAAATAAGATCTTCGGCCGGTTTTCCGAGCAATCCGCAGAGAATGGCACACTGACTGCGTTTAAAAGCATCTGTCGATTTCATCAGACGGCCGAACCATGGCAACAGCTGATCGTGAACACGCATATTGCCACGGGCGCGCGGCAATAGTTTTCTGACGCTCAGAATCAGTTGCCTGATAACATCGCCATTCTTCTCGCGGTCAAAACACTCTGAAAGAATCGGCAAAGCCGTTTCAGGTGAAATGTTGCCAAGTGCTGCGGCAGCACTGGCGCGATAAATTCTGGAGTCTCCGGCAAGATGACTTTCAAGCAGATGCAAGGCTTTTATTGACCCTGCCTGCCAGGCAAATTGAGCAGCCAGACAGGCAATGGCAGGATCGGAACTTTTAATTGCCCGGCGATACAAAACCGCCTTTTCTTCTATTGGCGCGGCAAAGTTTTCTGCGGCATGAAGGGCCGCCTGCGCCAGTATACTGTCTTCGCTGCCGACGTAACTTACGATAATTGGCCAGACTTCTTCGCGGCCGGTGCTGGCAGCAAGTGGCAGTAAACTGGCTTTACGCTGCGGGTCAGCCGCTTCTTTAAGCATTGAAAGGATCACGAGAAAAACTTTGCTCCCGCCGCAGGCAAGAAGAGCGCGAGCCGCTTCAATGGCTATACGTTTTTCAGGCGCACGCGCCAGCAGCAGCACCTGGTCCGTTAGTTCTGGCACCGGATTAAGTTGCAGCGCAAGCAGGACCGGCAACAGTCTGGATGAGTCCTGTGAACCAATCTCACGTCTGAGCAGATCAACACGTTCGTGACTGCCGGGCAGAGATGCCAGCAATACCGCGAACCCCTCTGGCAGCTGAAAGTATTGTGGGCTCTGAAGCAGCGTAAGCCCCGGAGACTGGCCGTTTGTAATGCTTTCGAAACTCAGTGGAGTTGCCAGCGATTCAAGAACTTTCTCGACAAGACCAAAACTAAGGTGTTCGGGCGCAAAAGCCAGAGCCTTCAGAGCGGCTACCCGAAGTTGTGCCGGGCCAGAACAGGCACGGCGTGAGAGCAGGTCTGCCGATTCGCCAAAAAGCTCTCTCCAGGTATCTCTGACCAGCATGGTTGGTGGAAACAGTTTTTTAAGCCCAAGAAATGCCATAAGTGAAAGCGTAGTGTCGTCGCTGTCGACAAAATCTTCGAATATTTCGCGGTCCACAGGCTGTGGATCTCTGACCATAGCGGCCAGCGCAGCTTTTCTGATCCAGCCATCAGTGGCTCGAACAGCGTCGCGCGGATACTTTATCAAACGATCAGATGTCATCTGCTGCTTTATTCCGGAAGTTTTAGTTTCTCAAGTTCAACAATTCGTGCCGGCAGATCTCCGGTATCCCATGGTAGAACTGGCCAAATTCGAATAGAGAAGCTCTTCAAAAGCTCTATGGCAGCTTTTCTGGTCTTTTCAGGTGAACTGGTCAGCAATATTCCCTGAAGATCAGCTTTTTTATGATTCAGTTTTGGTATGTTCCGCAGATAATCACGCAACTGCGTGCGAAAAATCTGTGGATTTCGGTTTTCGGGACGAGTTTTAAGCTGGTTGAGAATTGCCGGGTAAAGTCCTTCATTTTTAATGAGCTTCATCGGGTGTTTAAGTACTATATGCATAACATTGCGCGCCAATATGAAATCGCGCTGTTCATCATTGGTAATGGCGGCAAGCAGACCTGAAGTCAATATAAGCGTGCCTCCAGGCAACGGAATTTCGTCTGGAATATCACTGTCGATAACCAACACGCTGTAGTTAATCTCTGATCTGGAGCTGTTTTCGGCAAGTTTGCGCATTCGTTGAGTCAAGACTGTGTCAGAAGCAATTTTAAGATTGTCAGGAAATTCCTTCAGGAGCTGCTCGCGCATCAGTTCGCCAATTGCGATTTCGGCGCGAGTTTCGTCAAGAAGTTGCGAAAAATATCGTAAAACCGGGTTTACCGCATGCGCTGGCTGAGTGCTAAGACAGACCAGTATAAGTAATAAGGCAAAGTATTTTTTAGACATGTTATTCTTCTTTCTGGGGTTCTGCCAATCTGGTTGTGATACGCTTCTTCAGGATATTTATGCGCTCGAGTTGCTCGTCTAGCTGCTTGTTGAGTTGTTCACATTTACGGATCTGGTCGGGATCGACGGGCGTTACCGCGCTCAACTGCATTTTTGAATAGCTGAAGCGATCGACAGCTGCCGTTAGAACAATTTCAATTTTGGCGAGACCCTGGCGAAGAACATATTCGTCATCTGGATTGGAAGGGTAGGTGGCAGTCATTTCCATGACCGATCCGCCGAGGCGATCAAGCAGAGTTTCAACATCTTTCATTGCGCTTGTGGCGTCTTCTATGCTGACCATTTCCTGCGGATTCATCTGACCAGTGGTTACGCGATTGTTCGATTCGGAGATTCTCTGATAGGTCGCGGCCCGGTAGCGCGTATCAGAACCCCTCTCCTCTTTAAACCCCAAATCAGGATGCACTGGCGTCAAAATTGGTTCGCTGTCGGTAGCCGGCGCCGTGATGCGCTCTACCGGTTCAACGATCATGGTTGCCGGGAGCTGCGAGCGGTCTTCCTGGCGCAACACACCTTTGTCCAGCAACACTGCTACTGCATGAAAAAGAGTTGCCCGGTCAAGCAAATGGTTTGGTTCGAAGCGCCCACGTGTTTGCGGCAAAAAAGCACCGCCGACTGTTTCCAGAGGTTTTCTGAAGCTTGAGTCCTGACCAATGTCGGCAAAGGCGCGTGGCAATCTGGCGGCAGTGCCAAGCTGAATGCTCAGGCGATACAGAGCTTCAGCAGCCATTCCACGAGAAATAGGCCAGTCGAGATTGAACTGGCCATCGTCGAATTTGTCGACCAGACCGCTTTCGGACACTTCAATCTCGGTAATATTACGGTTAAATACACGTTCATAGATTGCCATAACAAAGTTAAGGCGACTTATTTTGTTTTCTTGCGCTGTTAATACAGTTGCCGACAAAAAGAAGCAGATGACTAAACATAAACCGAGTGATTGCCGATACCAGAGCTGCCACCTTTTAACAATGACAGGAGACCTAAATATGTCAGAAACGCGTTCAATAAATTCTTCCATTGCTCCTCCGGAAGACGAAAAAGTTGTTATGGCTCAGATTCAGAAATACTCTGAACTCACTGAGCGCAGTCTTGACATGATCGAACGACTTCTTCAACAGGGATACGCCATGAGCTCACCAGAGGTCAAGCGACTTCAGAACAAACTTCACGATCTCGAAGTCAAAAGTAACTTCTGGCGAACTCGAATGATGAAATTCCTGTGAGGTATCAATCAGTCTGATACTCCACTCGGCCTCGACAGCAATCGCGGCCGCCACCACCCACTTATGCTGATTAACCGCTGACTTGCCAGCCTCCTGCAGCACCAGAGGGTGAGATTTAAGCCACTCAGGCAGGGAACTGTGCAGCTCATCCACAAGCACGCTGTTTCCTGCCTGAACTGCTTCGCTCAGAGCGGATATTTTATGAACTGCTTTGGCTGGCACAATTGTCAGCAAAAGCAAAACAAAACCAGAAAGCATCATAATTCTGCGCAGATTGGCGGCATTTTGCCTTAATCCTGTGACTCTCTGACCGATTCCTTTCTGTACCCGTTCTATTCTATCCTGAATTTGCGGATGTGTCAGCAGCCAGTTTGGAATAATTGAAGGCGGCGGCAAAATTATGCTGTTGAGGGTTTCGAGAGTTGAAGCAAAGACTTCCTTGCTGGTCATTTCGCTGGCAAAGGCATCGGCCTGAAACTCGCAGTGCCGCGCCAGTGCGGTGAAACTCATCGAAAACACAGTCATAAACAAAACCAGCTCAACAGCCGTATAAACGGTCGAATCCGGGTAGTATTGCGGAAAATATAAGAGAATAGAAAGCTTGATCACGATAGAAGCGAGGATCAGATTAAGCGAATAGAACATGTAGCTGGTGACATGCCCGAGGCGGAGGTGCCCAAGCTCATGAGCGACAACACCTTCGACCTGCTGCGGAGAAAAAATGCTGAGCAGATATCGGGTGATGTAGATAAAGCGATAACGCGGCAAGAGTCCGGCAACTGCTGCGTTCGGCACCGGCTCGTTAAAGGTGTTCCAGATTTTTACGCCGGCTACCTTTGATTCAGCTTTTTCTGAAAGGCGTTTAAGCATATCTTCAAGCTTATCATCGTTACTTTCTTCAGCTCGCCAGGCCCAGTTAAACAGCTTGGGCGCCAACAGATAAAGTGCTACGAAAAAAAGCGGCGCGGCGGCCATAAGCTTAACATCATTAAGCGGCTTTATACCCCCTCCGCTGAGATCTTCGATCAGCATCCACATCATGATCGGCGGAAAAAACAGTATTGGCACGGTCATGCGTGCTCTAAAAAAGTCAGCAGATGTCTGTTTTAGATCGAGAACAGGCTTAAAAAGGCGATAAAACTCGAAATAAGCCGGGCGTGCCAGTGCGATGTAGAGAGCAAGCGATACCACCATAGGCAACGTTTGTGGCAGGTAATGGCTGATTGCCGGCAGGCTCAGACCCACCGGGTCGGTCGCAGCCTGCAAAAGCAGCACCCACAGCACAATTGACCATTGAAAAATTTCCTGAGTCTTTAAAAAAGATGGCACCTTGCCGGTTTTAACTTCGCTATCGATATAATCCGGTAGCCAGCGCAACAAAATCAGCAGCGTCAGGTAGCCCCAGACAACCATAAAAGTTACCGGCATCAGGTTGAGAGCGCCTGCAAATGTTACTGTGCCGTAGGCCAGCGCCAGCAGATGCAAAAACATTGAAATCATTGAAAAAACCGCATTTGTCAGGTTTTTCTTTCTTTTTTCTTGGCTGCCGGGAACAGAATATTGTTAAGAATCAACCGATAGCCCGGACTGTTTTTGTGCAATTCAAGCCGGGTTGGGCCCTCACCAACCACATGACTGGTGTCAGCCGGGTCGTGGCCACCAAAAAAACTGAAAAAACCTTTACCATAGTCGCCGCGCAAGTATTTAACCGACACTCCGTCGTTGTTTTCGCCCATGATTATGACCGAGGGCTTGATCAATGACTTGCGAAAGCCTGTTGTCTGGCCAAAGAAACCATCGATGACATTGCGGTGGTTCTGCGTAAGCATGGTTGGAATCGGGTCGACCTTGGCGGCAAAATCAAAGAGCTTAAATGAACCAGCATCTCCGGCGTAGTTGTTCGATACATCTATGTCAGAAAATTCATATTCCATCGGGTCAGAAATCAGCTTGAAGTCGGTAAAGGCAAGGGTTTGACTGTAGTCCAACTTGCTCTGAGCAAGCGGATCGGGGTCATCGCCATCAATTTCTTTAGCTATTATATCAACGCCATTGGCTGCAAGCGCAATATCAAGACTGTCGGCGGCTGAACACATGGCAAACAAAAATCCGCCGTCGAGCACAAACTTTTTTATACCGCGCGCCACCGAAAGTTTGAATTCGCTGACTTTCTTGAAACCGTATTTCTGCGCGTCAAGCTGGGCACGGGTAACCTGCTTGCGATACCAGTCAACAAACCTGAATGAACCATAAAACTTGCCAAACTGGCCGGTAAAGTCTTCGTGATGCAGATGAATCCAGTCATATTTACTGATATCACCGTTGAGCACTTCTTTATCGTAAAATTTGTCGAATGGAATCTCTGAATAGGTCAAAACAAGGGTAACTGCATCGTCCCATGGCTCAGCGTAGTCTGGCGAATAGACCGCAATTTTTGGCGCCTTTTCGAGCAGCACCTTCTCCATGTTCTCTTCTTCGATCAACGCATAAATTTCGTTGACCTGAGCGCTACTTACCTGCCTTATAGAAACTCCGGCAGTGCGGGCTCGTTGCCTGATTTCTTCGAGGTCTTCAGCTAGAAAAGAGCCGCCATGGTAGTTCAAAAGCCACTCTACATCAGTGCCGGTCTTATCAAGTATCCAATAGGTTACGCCATAGGCCCGCAGATGGTCAGCCTGCTCGTCATCCATCGGAATCAGCAGCTTCTGCGCTGAGACCGGCAGGCAGAGCAGGCAAAGCACCACCAACAGAGCAATAGAATTCAGATTTTTCATTTGTCTTTCTCCTGTGGCGTTTTGCGGGCAAGGATTTTTTTGAATTTGCCACTGCGCAGGTCGGAGGGAAAATTGTCGACGAAAGTCTGCAGATGTTCGCGAATAGCACTGGCCGGTGCAGCTTGTCGCTTCAACAGTTGCCACTTGAGCTCCCATAGGTCGGCAATCTTATAGCTGTCAGGGTTGCTTTTAACATATTTGTCAATTTCAGCGATCAGAGTTGCCGGTTCGCCATCCTGCTCCTGCAGTTGAATAATTTCTGCCTGCATTTCACTGACCAGCGTGGTTGCCGACGCGTTGCCGTTGATTGCCGAGATGAGTTCGCCCATCGCGGCCTGGTGCTGTCCGGTCATCGCCAGCCGTTCTGCTTTCAAGGCTTTTTTGAGCAGTTCAAAGTTGCCAATCGAACGTCGGGTTATGTAGTTGGCCATTTCGAGAGCTTCATTAACCCATTCTGACTCGGTAAAGTTGTCTATAATAATTTTAAGCTCAGCGAGAGCCTTCTGATAATCGCCATTATGTGCATTTGCCCGAGCCCGTTCAAGATGAATCTGCGCCTGAAAGTCAGACTCAGAAATTGGGTCACCAGAAAAAATATCTTTATTCGCCTGACTGACAATCTCTTCGTTCTGTTTGAGCAACTCAAGCGCAGTTGCATAGTTTTCTTCGTAAATCATTATACGCGCCTTGATTATGCCAGCTCTTACCGCTGCTTCAGGAACTGCACGCATCAGCTCGGTCTGCAAAATGCCGTCAAGAAATCCATGCGCAACTTTGGTGTCATTGAACTCACTCACTTCATACTCTGCCAGCTTTATCAGTAATTGAGATTTGAGATGGGCGTCGGCTACACTTTTTTGCTCAGCAGTATCTTTTGCGGCTGTATAAGCCTCTTTACGCCAACGATAGTCAGCAGGGGCCATATCGAGCAGAAGTATGGCAAGACGAAGGGCGAGCCCAGAATCGGCCCGGGCCTGCATGACCATACGTGCAATTGTAAAATGAAACTCGGCCGGCAACAGCAAAGCTTCCTGCTTCAGGCGCTCGTAAAAAATTTCGTCGAGACTGCCGGCAGAACTTTTTACCATTTCGCTGACACGCTCTATATAAGCCATATCGGCTTTGCGAAAATACAACTCAAGCAGAGACTGTAAAATCGCGATATTGTAACTGCTCTGATGACGTAGCCGTTCTAAGCCAGCTTCGAGATTAAACCCGTCTTCGTAAGCATTGTAAAGTTTTTCAAAGACTTCTGGACGATAAAACCCCTGTCCGAGCACCTGCAGATATTCTTCGAGAGCTTCTTCGTTTCGGCCCAGCGCATCGAGGACGCTCGCCATTTCTTCAGAAAAAAGTGTTGGCTGCTGCAAAATTTTTCGGGCCTCGCCAAATGTGCTTAATGCCTCATCATAGAGCTGGTGCTCGATCAAAACAGTCGTATAATCTTGATAGAACTCGCGGCGCTGCATAAACGGATATTTGAGCGGACCACGCCAGGTGTCGATTGCTTCTTGCTGCTTTTTTTGCATGAACAGGCAGTGACCCATCCTTTTGATCGTGTTCCAGTCATCGGGAATTATTTTGAGAAGCTTATCCAGGCTCTTGTAGGCCTCTTCGTAAAACCCAAGTGAAATCTGAAGATCAGCAAGTTTGCCCAGTAGAATCGGGTGTTGATAAACATCCTCTGTCTGCAGCAGAACTTCGACTGCCTTGTCTTTGCGGTCCATCGCAAGATAACAGTCGGACATATAGTCCGCATACTCAGTGCTGCGATATCTGGCCCGACGACTCTCGACGATCTGCATGAGTTTTTCGATTTCGCCACTGCGCAATGCCAGTTCCAGAAGATCTTTAAATGCTCCGGGCGCCTTCTGTTCTATGGCCGATTCAAGCAACAGCCAGGCTTCGTCTTTTCTTCCGGACTGCAGATAAAATCTGGCGAGCTGGCGGCTCATATATATATCCTGTGGATTGTCTTTACGCCATTCTTCGATCAGTTCCACGCCCTGCTTGAAACGCTGCATCTCGTAAAGAATGTCGAGTATTTCACCCTGAGCAAATCTTACATTCTCTGATGACTTGTCATTTTTGACTATCTCTTTGAGCAGATCTATTGCCTGGTCATACTCCTTGAGATCTCGTAATACGCTGGCAAGCTGGCGTTGTGCTAAAGAAACGTGAACATCATCAGGAAACTTCTCCATCAGCTCCCTGAATTGCTCATTAGCAACGGTAAGCCGGCGCATGCGCAGTGCATTCATGCCATTCTGGTATAATTCAGCGGCTTCGGGATTAAAATTAAAACTCTGAGCCAGCAACGCACCAGTCAGCATGATTGTGGCGATGCTCAGAAGAATAGTCTTTTTCATCAGTTACCCCCATAGATGTTGAGCGATTTGAAGTAATCGTTCAACATGGGCTTATAAGCTTCCGGAAACTCTTCTTTGAGATCGCCAAGAAAATCTTTGCTCAAATCACGTGTGTCGGTGCCGATTTCGCCAAGAGGCTTGTCTGGCTGCTGTTGAAGAATCTTTTTTGCCTGGCGGGCTTTGCGTTCTTCGCTTTCTTCATCGCGATCTTTGATCGCTTTCTGCGCCCGCAGCATGCGGTCGTAAATAGATTTCTGCTTTTCAGCCACCTTGCGGCGCAGATCAGGGTTAAGGATCTCGGTTTCGAGATCTTTCATTTCGTCCATTACATCGTCAAGACGTCCAAGTGAATTCATCTGCTGGCGACTCTCGCGCATCAGTTTCTCAAGTGCTTCCCTGACTTGTCGCTGCTCCATGGCCATGCGCTGTAAAGCTTCCGTGGTCTGCTGGTTTTGCGGTCCCATCTGGCGCTGCATCATCTGCTGATAAAGGCTGAGCTGGCGCCGGGTGAGGTCTTTGAACTGCTGCAGCGCATCCATCGGGCTTCCCGAACCTGACGAACCAGATTGATCCTGAGCCCGCATCAATTCTATCACCAACTGGTTAAAGCACCTGATTATTTCCTGCTGATCTGCGCGTGAGTTGCTCAACGCGCGGTCTTCTAGATTCTTGACTATATCGGAAAATACTCCCTGAGTGTCTCTTATCGGCTCAATAGCAGCAGGATCTACCGCGAAACTACTTCTTACATACTGTTCAAGGTCGTTGCCAAGCTCACTGCCCTGCTGTCGCACCAGAACCTGTAATACCGAGACCTGATCGATCAATCCTTCAATCTCTGGGCGCTGGCCGCGCATGAACTGCTCTGGTAACTCTTCAATTTCGTTGAACAGCATTTCCTGGTCGTGCGAGACGCGCAGAGCGCGTCTGATAAACGCCGACAAATCTATCTGTGGCGGTTGCCCACCAGAGCATTGCTGACAGATCTGCTCAGAATCCTTTTTGAGCGCATCAAGAAATTTGAGCATGTCTTGCTGATTCTGCTGAGCAGAATCGAGATTTTTCTTTTCCATATCTTTTTTGATGTCTTCGCTGCGTTGCTTGTAATCCTCTTTTTGCATGCGATCTCTGATGTTTTTAACATCTTCGAGCAAAGGATTTTGCTTGAAATCATCAGATTTGCGATTTTTGGTCATCTCTTCAGACTGCTTCTGCAACTGCTCAAGTTCTTTGCTGATCTTGTTCTGCTGGTCGGCAAGATCTTTGAGCTGAGATTCTTCTTCGCTGCTCAAGCTTTCTTTTTCCATTTTTTCTTTTAATGCTGCAGTATCTGAAGCAATCTGTTGCTGGCGACGCTGCAGGTCTTCGATGGCCTGCGCAAGCGAGTTAAACTTCTGCTGCTCGCGCACCTGAGTAAGCAGATCAATGGTGCGATCAAGGCCCTTAAGATAATCTTCCATTTTAAAGGCTTCTTCGTATTTCTCGATGTCTTTAGGATCTAGTTTAAGGTCTTTGAGCGCTTCCCGCAACTGCTCCATCATACGTTTAGTTTCATCATCAAGCACTTCGTTAAGCAATTCGCTGACTTTCTGCATGCGTTCAAGTGATTCTGGCGAGCTAAGCGGATTGTTTTCCATGTTTTCCTGCATTTTCTGGAAACTTTCCAGCAATTCCTTAGCATCCTGCTCACCTTTGGTGCCCTGCTCTATCGCTTTTTCTATGGCTTGAGTTGCCTCAAAATCCAGCTTTTCTTCGTGTTTGATCTGGTCATAAGCCTCCATCAAAGCTTCTCGGCGCATTTTTTGATTTTCCATAAACTCTTCAAGTTTCTGGTTAACATCGCCCTGCGACATTTCTTCGCCGCGATACATGTCATACATCGACGGCATGTTGATAAAGTAAGTCGTTGTTGACGCCACGTTCGGCTCAGGCTGCCGCGCATCCTCGGCCTGCACAAAGTAACTGACACGTGTTCCTGGTTGCAGTGACAGTGTATCTAGCATCCATGGGAATTCTACTTCGCATTCAGGCTTCGGCCTGAAGTCTGGTTTGAGATTCTGCGGAATCAGCGCGTCACGGTCGCCAACTCTATAGAACAGAATCATCGCCTTAACGCCGTAGTCATCTCGCGCAACCGTCTTGATGTCAAGGCGACGGCTGGTTGGAAACGGCATATCCTGGGCGGGTTTGAGTAGTTCGACAGTCGGCGGGCCATCCAGCCTGGTGCTGATTGTGTAAAACACCGGCTTTTCGTTGCTCAGTCCCATTTCGTTTTCTAAAAATATGCCAAAAACTGTAGTGGTTGCCGCTTCGAATTCATATACAAAACGTTTGCGTTCGATTATTTCGCAGCTCTGAGTTGCACCGGGTGTAAAGCTCAGCGCGGCAGAAGCCAGATTCTGGTCGGCAGTGATCTCGATTTTTATCCGACTGCCGACGAGGACTTCTGCGTCACCCGTATTCTCAGGCAGATTGATCGGCTGCGTAGCAATGTATGCCGGTTGAAACAATGTCAGTTGCAGGTTTTTCACCTGCGGCCGTGGCATCACCTTTATTGAATAACGGATGGTGCCGAATTTTTCACAGGTTACCCGATAATCTACCGATTCCTGCAGACTGTTGAGAGTGTAGACATAGCGGCTTTCGCTGGCCGTAGCATCTGGGTACATCTCAACCCGGTTTCCTTCGAGTTTATCGGGCTCGAACAGCTCAAGAACTATTGGCTCGCTGGTTTTTCGCGAAGGTTTAGCTACAATTTCCAGGCTCTCACCCATGGCAACAAGCGCATGCTCTGGCTCAACCAGGATTTCCAGAGTTGAGTAGGGCGCAATAGCGCGCAGCGGAAGAAGCAGTCTTCCGGCACCGGTAACAACTTCTATCGGTGAAATCAGATACCAAAGAATGGCCAGCACCATGAAAAACAGCATGGTAAAGGCCGCTCGGCGGCGCGAAAAAGCTTTGAGAGAATGGCTAAGGTCTTCTTGCTGCAGCTGTTGAGCCGCCTGCGCAATGGTGATGCGCCGCATCGTTTCAGAGGTTCGGTTATCGGCTGAGGCTCGCGCTTCATCGCAAAATTCGATTGCGCTTGACAGGCCAGATTTGAATTTTCCGGTAGTCAGCTCTATCTCGACAGCGAGACCAGTTGCCGGCGGCGGGCTGAGAATAGCCCTGAAAGCTCTTATGATCCACCATCCGACCAGCCAGTAGAGAATCAGAGCATGCAACCAGCGGACAGCCTCTGACTGCAGCGGTGTGCGCTCAGCCAGCATGAAGATAAGCAACAGCATAAAGAACGAAACCAACGCCCAGAAACCACATGACATGACGACGCGTAACTGACGCCCGTATCGGTATGAGCCGAGCATCTGCTGGAGCTGGTCGCGAAGCTGCTGATAGTTCTCGAGCAGTTTGTTCAGGTTTTCGTTGTGCATGCGCGCCTCACTGCATCATTACGTAAGTGAGAATATTGAGGGCCATCTGCATGGCTTTCTCTCTGATCTCAGGAGTGTCTATCGTGTGAACCCCGGCGTCTTCGAGACCGTCGCCGATGTCTGATTCATAGGTGTAAAGGATCTTCATGCGACCCTTGTTGAACACTGCGTAAGCTGCCGGCGGCTTGCCGTCGTGTTCGTGAATTTTAGGCAAACCATCCTTGAGGTCATAAAGCATGTTGAAAATAGCATGATCAGAGGGCAACAGCTCAAACTCACGATCGGGGTAAAGCCTGCGAACTTCTCGCCTGATAAAACGGTCAATGCCATAACTGTCGTTTACCCACAAAAATCCGCCGTTATCGAGATAGTTGAGAAGAATGTTTATCTCGTAATCGCTGAAGCGCACCTGCCCATGACCGGTGAGAAAAAGCATCGGGTAACGAAACAGCTCGGGGTCAGATATTGAGACTGCGATGTTTTCGGACTGGGTCGGCAGGCGCAGCCGCTCTGATGCCTGTCTGAGCAGATTGGGCATTGAGGTTGGTCCGGTATACCAGTCACCGCCACCGCCGTATTTAACCCTTGGAACAATAGTGCGATCGAACTCAGCAGCAGATGATTGCACCCGACTGCTGAGCAGCATTATAAAAGCAACTGTCAGGACGGTAAGTATGCTTCTGAATCTGGTCATTTCAGCTTAACCCCCGAATTCGTCGCAGGTACCATTCTACCATAGGTAACAGCAGCAGAACAATCAACAGCAGCCAGCTGTCGCGCAAATCTATGCTTTTGCTTTCAAGTTTCTGGCCGGGTTCAGAATTTATGGCGCTAACAATTTTTTCGACCTGATCGATAGTCGCAAAAATACCACCAGTGTCACTGGCCAACTGGGCCATAAGACTCTCTCTGATCACAGGATCGTCGAATTCTGCGGTCGGCATTTCGACCAGTATCTCACTTTTGGCGCGGCCGAGTTCACGACCCTGATATCTGGCATCAGCTTCGAGGCTGTGCAGACCTCTGAACGCCGGCACGAAAGCGGTTTCGTAGCAGCCTTTTTCAGACGTTTCGATGCAGGGCAGGTTGGTGCTGCCGCCACGCTCGTCTTTAATTGTAATCATTACCTGAGCGTTTGTTTGCAGCTCGTTTTTGCTGTTCATGACCCATACTCTGATGTTGCTACCCTGACCGACGTAGCCACGCGAAGAAGCCAGTTCAATACTTACCTGCGCGTCTTCGCGACGATTTGCCAGCCATTTACACATGTTAACAATCAACGCTGAATACGGCGAAAAACCACGGTCGGTTGGCACCAGGCGAAATCCCGCCGGCCACAATGGGCCGCCACTGATCAGCACTACATTGCCCAGACCGGCGCGCGCTCTGATCATGAATGGCAAAAGATCGGCATTACCACGCAATGTTGAGTTAATCAGTATCTCGCTGCCAGGTTTAAGCCCATCGTATTCGTAGAGACCTTCAAACTTCGGCAGAGTCGCAAAGAACTCAACGTTCTGTATCGGGTCGTCGATCAATCTCAAAAAGTTGTATGGAGTTTCAGTAGAAGGCAAAACCATATTTCCGGGTGTGCCACGCCAGATTTCACGGCCCGGCACTACTGGCAAAAGTTTTTCGACGAGAGTTCCCTGGTAGCCGAGTTCGGCAAAACTTTGCGAAGATGGTAAAACCAGCAACCCCAGCGTACCAGCTTCTACTCTGCGTATAAGCTCTTCTTCTATCGGCCTGAGCATGTCATGGCTGGTGCCGCTCAAAATAAGAACATCCGCGATTTTAAGGTCTTCGAGCAGATCTGGACTGCGCACTGCCCGTTCTGGCTTGAGATCACGTGAGCACACCCAGCGCTCATCGCGTAGTTTTGTCCAATGCACAGTTCGCGCGTTCGGATCAGTCAGCAACGCGTTGCCAATAAATTTGAGATCCCATGAAAGTCGGCCACTCAGCGTCATTACATTCAGGCGCTCACGCACTACCTTGAGCAAAAAGCCAGCCTGATTGTTCTCGCTGGTTAACTCGCCAGCAAGAGCAGGTATTTCGAGCTCAAACCTGAAGCTACCTTCTTCGTTGCACGGAACGTTAAAGGCAAAACCAGCTCTTTCGGTACCTGACGCAAAATCTGCAGTCGCCTGCGTAAAGAATTCTCCATTTTTGCGAACGATTACCGGCACTGAGCTGGTTGCGACACGATGCAGACTTACCTCGCCATGCACTCTGACGCTGGAATTGAGATAGCCCTGCGCTGGTGGTTGATTCAAATGCAACGCCATGTCGGCGGTTTCGCCTTCCTGACCGGGTGCGATAAAATGAACTGGTGTTCGCAGGTTTGCCAGCGCCATGACCGGGTTTTCGCCGGTGGTGCTGACACCATCGCTGACCATGACAATGCCGAGCAGACTGCCTTCACCAAGATTACCGGTAACATTGCGAACAGCGTTGCTGATATCGGTCTGATTACCGTCAGCAGTGAAGCTGAACTGTTCTACTTCCTGCCGTGATATTGGCGAAACGTTATCGGAAAAGCTGAACACCTCTGGGTAGATACCGGTCTTATCTTCCAGTTGCTTGATAAAGTCGCGATCAAAGAGTTTTTTGACCTGGTCAAGGCGTGATTCATCTTTGTGTTTAATACCCATACTACGCGAACAGTCGACCATAACAGCCAGGCGATTACGTTGCGGCACCCATCCAGAAACGACCAGAACCGGACCACAGACCAGGAAGGCCAATACTATTACCCAGACGATTCTGATCGCCAGGAGCTGCCGACGCATTTTGTCACTTATGCTCTTGCCTTCACAGCGATAAACCCACCATGACAGAGGAATCAAGGCGAGCAGCATCAATAAAAGCCCGGCCCATCCCCATCCAAGCGCAAGAGCAGCTGATTCAATTTTTCGAATCGGGTTAAGGTTATATCCGAACAGACTGAGAATACTATGCATGGCTAATCAACCCTCCTGGCGGTCGGAAGATTGGCGAACCAGCTTTCAAAAAGAGCTAGAAGCATAAGAGCCAGCATGGCAGCGCCACTTAAATCGTAGCCATCGCGCAACAGAGATACTTTTTCCTTAACTGACTTGCCACGGCCAGCTTCGTGAGCCAGCGGTATAAATCGCGGAATTTGTCGCAGATTGATGCGGTCAAGCAGACTTTCTTCTGCAGGCGGATTAACCGCGAAGGCGCTAAGTATTTGTTTGCCGCCCTCGGCGAGAATTTCGTAATAGCCGTTCTGGTCGGTATCGCGTGTACTGAAATGAACCAGGCCCTGGGCACCGGTCTGCACAGTCAGTTTAACCTGATTATCGTCCGGCATTTTTAACGCCAGTTCACGCGCCTCTTCGCTGGTTATTGTTGCCGAAACCGGCATTCCAGGGCGAATTGTGCCGATCGCCAGTTCATTGGCCGTGATCATCGAAATCAATGTCTGATGCAGAAATGGCAGCCAGGTGGGTCGCACCGGCCAGTTTGTCCATGAGGTATCTGCTGAGAAAGTGATCAGCATCGATCGGCCGCGGCCGCGCTTTTCTTCGACGATACCGGGCAGACCATGACTCATGCGCGCCAGAAGCATCGCTGTCGGGTTGGGGCGCACCTGAAAAAACTCGAAAATCTGTGCCCGCCCTGGATCACCGGAACCGTCTCGGGCAAAGATACTGAAAGCCGGATGCCCAGCGTCAAGATCGGTCATCTGATAGTCAACAGAGCGGCTGACAGCATTGCCAACCCGCTTGTAGATTCTTGCCGGCAACAGATAGCTGCCACCTAAATCGTCAATCAGGTTCTTGTTATACCACTCGGGCTCAACGCGGTTACCCATAAAAGTTATCAGGTTTCCGCCACCCATGAGATAGTCGGAGAGTCTCTTGATCAGTTCCAGGTCGAGATGCCGTTGATTGATCAGGCACACGGCTGCGTATTTTTTGAGGTCACTTGCGCGCGCTTCCTCTGTACTACGCGATTCTACAGCAAAATTGTTGTCTTTGCTGCGGTTAAGCGGATTAAGTGCAAATTTGACGAAGATGTCTTCGCGGTTTTCCGGCTGACCGGCTGTCGAATCTGGTTTTATCAGAAGAATCCGGCAGGGTTCGAAAACTCGCACAGCAAGATGGCGCTGATCGTCGAATGGCATGGCGTCACTTTGAATAGCCGCGCTTACATGATTCATGCCGGTTTTAGCGAAGGTCGCCATTATTCTGGTGTCTTTAACTGTATTGGCTTCTACCTCGATATCTTCTTCGAGCTTGCGCTCATCGTTGATCGAAATGGTGATGCGCGTGCGCCGACTGCGCTGCGAATGATTAGCCAGCGTTACTTTTAGCGGAACCTGGCGACCAGTCATGATTACCGGCGCTTCGGCCTCAAGATTAATTATTGCCATGTTCTCGGGAGCGGCGCCGCCAACCGGCACCATAATCAGATCTATGCCGGGTTCTACTTTGGCAAGATCGTATTTTTCGATAAACGGTTTCCAGGATGATTCGGTCATGTCGGTGATCACGTAAACTGCCCGTCGGTAAGCCTGAAGCGGTACCAGCAGTTTGAGAGCCGGCAATATCGACGAGGCCATATTGGTACCTGACATGCTTAGCGGGATGTTTCCTACGCTCTTCTGCAGGGTTTCTTTGTCCCAGGTAAGCTGCGAGAAAATCAGGCGGCCGGGATCGTTAATCAGACCTACTGTAGCACGGTCGCCTGGCTGCATCTGTTCGAGTATATCGAGAGCACGGGATTTTGCGGTATTGAATACCGAAATACCCTGATGCGTGCAACCCATTGACATTGAGTTATCGAGCAGCACGACAAAGGCTGTTGGCGTATCAGACGAGCTTCGCGCACTGGCGCTCTGCCCGATAAATGGCCGGGAAAGTGCCATTACCACGAGAATAATCGTTATAATTCGCAGAATCATGAGCAGGAGGTTGCGCATTTTCTTGCGACGCGCCACAAACTCAACCGAAAGCTTGATCAGTCGCAAGCTGGGGAAGTCTTTGCGCACCGGAGTTTTGCGATAATAAAGATGAAGATAGATCGGCACTGCGATGCCGAGCAGACCGAACAAAAACCATGGGCTGGCAAAACTCATCGGCTCACCTCGCGCCTGTTGCCTGGCGGCGGGTAAAGAAGCTGCGCAGGTTGTTTTCGAGCGGCATCGAGGTGTCGGCAACCAGATAATCTATACCAGATTTGCGCAAGGCTGATTTAAAAGTGTTCATCAGCTGGCGAACTCTTTTGAGATATTCGCTTCTGAGCTGAAAGGCGTCAGTAACTATTTCGGACTCGTCTTCGAGATCATGAAAAATTGTGGTGTCATCAAACGGAAAGCTTATTTCATCGCGATCGAGCACGTGATACAGCACGATTTCGTGTCGTCTTGTGCGCAATTGGCGCAGCTTTTTAATAATTACATCGGCATTATCCATAAGATCAGAAAAAAGAATGAAGATGCCGCGTTTTTTCATGGTCTGGCCAACAAGATCGAGACTGGCACCGATATTGGTCGTCTCGCTTACTGCGGTAGATTCGAGTTCATTGCAGACAGCCTTGAGATGGGCCATGCCGGTACGTGGCCTGATCATCTTGCGCAGGCCGTTGGCAAAAGTTACGAGTCCGACTGAATCCTGCTGTTTGAGCATCAGATAGGCAAGCGATGCTGCAAGCGTCGAAGCATAGTCAATTTTGCTCATACTGCCCTGCCCTTTGTAAGACATCGAACCACTGGTATCCATGACCAGATAGCCGGACAGATTGGTTTCTTCTTCGTGTTCCTTGATATAAAACTTGTCTGTGCGACCGTAGACTTTCCAGTCGATATCCCGTAGCGGGTCGCCAGGCACGTATTGTCGGTATTCCGAAAACTCTACGTTAAAGCCCTTGAACGGGCTCTTGTGCAACCCCTCGACCATGCCCTCGACCACAGTGTGGGCGCGTATTTCCATTGCGGAAAGCGACGCCAGCAGTTTGGGATCAAGAAATCGCGATAATCTTCGGGTTTTCTCCATGATAACCTTTGCCGATTCGGACCGATGGGCCCGTTAAGTCTCAGGCTGCCGGTTCTGAAACCGACTTGAGAATTTTTTCAATGATGGTGTCGGGAGTAATTCCTTCAGCTTCAGCATTGAAATTGAGCAGGATTCTATGACGCAGAACTGCGTAGGCCAGCGCCCTGATGTCTTCACAGGCCACATAAAAGCGACCTTGCAGGACGGCGCGGGCTTTTGAGCCAAGAATCAAATACTGACTGGCGCGCGGACCGGCCCCCCATGTTACGAAATCGTTAACAAAACCGGGTGAATTTTCACGACCCGGGCGGGTAGCTTCAGCAATCGCCACGGCATAGCGAATAACTCGATCAGAGACAGGTACGCGTCGCACGATTTCCTGCAGTTCAAGAATGCGTTTCTGTTCGAGCGCCGGCGTCAGATTCACCGTCACACCACCGGTAGTCGCTCTGACCATGGACACTTCTTCTTCTGTCGGCGGATATTCCATGCGCACATTAAACATGAAGCGATCGAGCTGGGCTTCTGGCAACGGGTAAGTGCCTTCCTGCTCAATCGGGTTCTGGGTGGCAAGAACGAAGAATGGTTCGGCCAGCGGATAGGTAGTGGTGCCACTGGTGATTTTGCGTTCCTGCATTGCCTGTAGCAGTGCAGCCTGAGTTTTCGGCGGCGTGCGGTTGATTTCGTCGGCAAGCAGCAACTGCGTGAACAGCGGGCCTTTGACAAAGCGGAAATGGCGCTCGCCAGTCTTCATATTCTCTTCGATAATTTCAGTGCCGATGATGTCAGAAGGCATCAGATCGGGCGTGAATTGCACGCGCTTGAATTCGAGGTCAAGCAGTTGCGCGAGGCTGTTAACCAGAAGGGTTTTGCCGAGCCCAGGCACACCGATAAGCAGAACGTGGCCCTGCGCAAACAGAGCATACAATACCTCATCGACAACCTTGGTCTGGCCAATAAAAACTTTGCTGATCTCGCTCAGAATCTTCTTGTGAGCGTTTTTTATATCGGCGAGCGCTTTAATCTCGTCGATTTTGGTTTCTTCTGCAGTCTGAACGATTTTTTCGCTTTCCTGTGCCATCTAGCCACCTCCTGCTTTAACGCGTTCAACCTTAACATGAAAATACTACCCGTACAAGAATCATTTTGTAAACCATAGTCCCATTTGAAAACAATAGTTTTCAATAATGCTTTGACCTGTCATACCAATCCCATGAGAAAGAAACCTACTCGCACTAAGCCGCAAAGCCACGAAGAATGCCATCTCGACCGAAGGGAGAGATCTAACTTCATATTCTTCGTGGCTCTGTGCAAAATCTCCTTGCTTCCTGGCTTTTGCCGGCAGGCGTTTACACCGCCAATGCAACGATATATGTCGATTACGAATGGACTTAGAGGCCAGAACACATAATAAAAAAGTCCCTGCCAGACGGCAGGGACGTGAAAATACATAAAAAACTGTCGATCAAAATTACATTACAAATCAGGCTGCCATATCAAACGCTGGCACGTTGCTTTCCTGACTGGAAGACGATGAGATATTGGTGTATTGGTTGATAGCTCGCATGAACTTGATGGTCATGTCTTTATTCTCACTCGCGCTCCTGGAAGAAGGTTGAGCATCATCACTGGTGTATTTCTGAATTTGTTTGAGCAATTCCTGCAACTTATTTTCAAGGCCGTTCGCACTGCCCTCAGTTTTTTGCTCATTGGTGGCCATCATCTCATCTGCCGAAAGTTTGCTGTCCTGGTTGGCGTCGAGAGAGTCGAAGTTAGAGATCATCTGGCTGAGTTTTTCTGGAACTTCTATTCCCTGGCTTTCCATCTGGTTCTGAATTTCTACAAGTTGTTCCTTGCTTATGCTTTCAGTTTTTTTGTCAGCGCCGCCCATAGGCTGGAGTTTAAGTTCTACCATTATAGAAGGTGGTGGTCCGCTCGGCGGCGTTTTTTGGCTGTTTCCAGGCATCCCATTTTCAGCGATGAAGCTCTTAAGCTCATCAATGCTGATTCCATCCTGGTTTTTGTCGATTTTGTCAAAGGCGGCGAGCAAAGAATCAAGTGGACTTGTGCCCTGTGACTGGTTTGGTGTTGTCTGTTGCGTCTGTTGCGTCAACTGTTGCAGATCTTCTTTTTGCAGATTTGTTTTGCCAGACTGAAACTGCTGCATCTGCGTCCAGATAGAACTCCCCGACACGCTGCTAATACCCATAAGGATCTCCTTTTACACTCATTTGCTTATAGTCAAACGGGGTAAACTGATTCCTCGGACTTTTATACCTCCTTACTATTATTATTGCATAAAATCTTCCTTACTGTACCCACCTCGATGCAAATCCGTGACCAAGAAGCCATGAATGCCGCGTTTTTAGGGCAGCATGCTGGGCAAGCCTGCCTCCCCCCCCGGTCAAGCTCTCCGATATGATGAATACTATTCCTGCGACATTCACAATCGGCTATAACTTGGCCAGTGCTAACGGTACTGATAAGCATCCATGCTCAAAAAAACGGACGGCGAACGGGAGATGTTTTTTCAGAAGCGATCTCCACTGAAACCGAACTGTTGTTTCACCTGTTAGAAATACATTGACTGCCATTTCTATTACTCATATCATGAGCGGTATTCAGATTAAGAATCTTTTGAGAGTATGAACCACACCCCGAAACTATTGGCGTTGCCCTGAAACATCGTTTCTGCAAAAAACAAGAAACAATAAAGGGAAAACTATGTCCACTAAAAGAGTGTTGGAAACCATTCCGTTCTTTATCAATGTGAAAGGAATTTAATGAGCGCTATTAAATATCCCAGGAAATTACTCTTTAAAATATTATCTGGCCTTTTGCTGACCTTTTTTTTGTTTGCAGTGCTAGCAAAAAGCGCAACAGAGGAAAGCCCCACAAAAATTCTGGATTCAAACAAATTCATATCTACATTATCTGAGCAAGAACGAACTTGGCTACATGAGCATCCAGTAATCCGGGTTTTTCAAGATTCCGGCTGGCCTCCGGTTGAATTCATCAATGAGCATGGTCAGCATTCTGGAATAAGTGAAGAGTACTTGAGACTTATCGAACAACTCCTGGAGGTGAAATTTGAGCTAGCACCAAATCAAGACTGGCTGGAGGCATTTGCCAAGATGAAGCGTTGGGAGATCGACATGACTATGTCTGTAGCTGAGACACCCCAACGAGCTGAATTCTGGGCCTTTACCAAGCCATATTTGAACATCCCAATTGTTATCGCCACTCAAATGGATGTAACTTACATCGCAGACCTTCATGAGCTTATCGGCAAGAGGGTTGCTGTAGTAAAAAATTATGCAATTGATGAATGGCTTTCGCGAGACTTTCCAGGGATTCAACGAGTTCATGTCAAAGCAACTGTGGAAGGACTTGAAATGCTGCAACGGGGTGAAGTCTTTGCTTACATAGATAACTTGTTGATTATCGGTTACTACCAGGCAAAAATGTTGGCTGCAGCCGTCAAAATCGCCGGGCAAACTCCTTATGTTAATGCCCAGTGCATTGCAGTTCGAAAAGATTGGGCGCCTCTTGCTGGAATTCTTCAGAAAGCACTTGAATCAATTTCTGAAAAGCAGCGCAACGACATTTACCGCAAATGGTTACCCATCCGTTATGAGCACGGATTCAACTACACTCTTTTCTGGAAAATTCTTAGTATCTTCGTGTTGGTAATTTTGGGAATGGTCTTTTGGAACAGAAAATTGGCAAGGGAAATTGGATTTCGCAAACAAGCTGAAATGGAAATAGCAGAAAGTCGAGCGAAATTAAAAGCAGCCTTGGAGAGCATGATCGATGCAGTATTCATTTCTGATGTCAATGGTGCGATCATTGAATTCAACGAAGCCTTCGCAACGTTTCACAGGTTTAAAAGCAAGAACGAATGCCGTGAAAACTTATCCAATTACTCTTCCATTTTAGAGGTTTATCTGCCAGATGGCACACTGGCTCCGTTGAACATGAGAGCAATTCCCAAAGCTCTGCGGGGCGAAACCGGAATAAACATCGAATACACACTGCGACGAAAGGATTCCGGCGAAACTTGGGTCGGCATTTACAATTTCTCTCCTATTCTAGACAAAAACAATGCAATCGTGGGAGCAGTAGTGGTAGGGCGCGACATCACCGAATACAAGCAAGCGGAAGAAGAAAAGAAAAAACTGGAAGCCCAGCTGTTTCAGGCACAAAAAATGGAATCCATAGGCCAATTGGCTGGCGGAGTCGCACACGATTTTAACAATATGCTCAGTGTCATTGTCGGCTATGTAGAGTTGGCTATGGAAAAAGTGGCCATGGAAAATTCTTTGCACGCCGACCTTGAGGAGATTCTTGCAGCCGCAAATCGCTCAGCCGATATTACGCGGCAATTACTGGCTTTCGCCCGCAAACAAACCATTGCACCCAAGGTGCTCGATCTGAACAAGACCATAGAAAATATGCTCAAAATGCTCCGGCGACTGATCGGCGAAGACATCGATCTTGTCTGGTTACCAGGAGTAGAAGTTTGTCCGGTCAAAATCGATCCTGTCCAGGTCGATCAAATTCTTGCTAATCTCTGCGTTAATGCCCGGGACGCTATATCCAACGTAGGCAAGATTACCATCGCAACTGAAAACATCGAATTTGACGAAAACTACTGCGCTGATCATGCAGTTGTTCCTGGCGAGTATGTATTGATCGCAGTAAGTGACAATGGTAAAGGGATAGCCCCAGAAAATATGAACAAAATTTTCGAGCCTTTTTTTACCACAAAACGCCTAAACAATGGCACAGGACTGGGCCTGGCCACCGTATATGGCATTGTCAGGCAAAACAACGGGTTCATAGACGTATACAGTGAACCGGAGAATGGAACAACCATCAGAATCTATCTGCCACGACACACAGGCGAAACTGTCGAAGCACTTAAAGAAAACACATTGGCAATTCCGTTAGGCCGGGGAGAAACAATATTGCTGGTTGAAGACGATAGCTCAATTCTGATACTCGCTAAAAAAATGCTTAAAGGCCTGGGATACTCTGTAATAGCAACCTCCAGCGCAAGTAACGCTATCGAGTTAGCCGAAAAGCACCCTGGCGAAATTAACCTTCTGGTAACGGATGTGATTATGCCTGAGATGAATGGGCAGGAATTGGCCGAAAATCTGAGAAAAATGTACCCCAATCTTTTAGTCCTTTTCATGTCAGGATACACGGCTGATATCATTGCCAATCGTGGTATTCTTGAAGCAAACGTATGCTTCATACCTAAGCCTTTTTCCAAACAGAATCTGGCCTTGAAGGTTAGAGAAGTGCTGGATGGGGCTAAAAGAGAATTGTGAACACAAACTCCAATTTTTATAGGTGGTAGTTCTCGCAATTTCTGTTAAATTGTCAGTAATTCGGATATCAGGAAGGTTCTTAATGTTAAATAAATTTTCTGGAAAAGTTATTCTTTCGATCGCAATCCTTCTTATTTCAGTGATTCAGCCAGCTATTGCAAAAGCGATTAATGGCGAAGAAGCCAGAGATTGTCTGACAAAGTCTGGCTGGACCCAGGAACTAGCTGACAAGATTGTTAGCAAAATCGAGACCGCAGAAGGACGTATGATTGCTGTGTTTGATCATGACAACACTCTTGTTTGCGGCGATATTACCGAAGGAAACGGGAAAAGCCAGCCCGGTTTCATGCACGATATGCTCACCCGAATGCATGCCGAACACAAGATTCCTGTTCCGGTTGCGGGTTTATACGAATCTAATCCGTGGGAATTCTACCATAGCTGGGCAAGAAGCAAGCCGCAGGAGGCTTACGCCTGGATATGCACACTCCTGGCCGGGCAAAAACCAGAACAGGTTTTAATAGAAGCAACAGAATATTTTGAAAACCATATGAAAAAAGCTATTTTCCCGGAGATGCTGACTCTGGTGAACGTGCTGCAGCAGATGGGGGTGGATGTTTATATCGTGTCGGCAAGTGCGCACAATGTGGTTCTTTCGGCAGCAAAATATTTTGGCGTGCCCGAGAACAGAGTTCTCGGAATCAGGCTCAAAATTGAAAACGGCATCATTCAGCCAAAAGTAATTAATCCAATCAGCTTTGCAGCTGGAAAAACCTGGTATATAAAAAACTTTGCAGGTGACTTTCCGCGGGGCAATATCATGGTCTTTGGCGACAGCTACAAAACGGATGGACACATGCTCAGATTCGCGGCTCAGCAGGGAGGATTGGCTCTTCTGGTAAATCCTGATGCAGAAATCACCGAAACCCTGGAGAAGAACAAAATTGTTTACTACAATCTTCCCAGTAAGCCTCTTCTGGACAACTGAATAACCGAAACAGATTTATGACCTGCCGCAAGGGATTATCAGCATGAAACGAATCTTTTTATTCCTCCTCCCTGTGTTGTCAGTAGTTTACTGGTATGTTTTCATGCGTTTCGTGCCCCCGCCACCGCTCGAGATTTCGCGAGAAACAACCTATTTTACTGAGCTGCCGATTAAAGATGGAAAAGTCAAACTGGCGGCAGCTATGAACAAATTGCGAAACGTACCGCCCGAAGATAACACTGCAATAGAACTGCTGCAGATCTTTGGTGAGAATGTTCTGGCAACTGATTCGACCGAGGTGGCGGAATTCTGCCATCTGTTGGGGGTAAATGAAACCTTTTTTGCAACGCCAACCCTGGTTTTACAACCAATGTATCTGGCATCGGATACCAGCGCGACCGATACAACTTCTAAATTATTTTTTGCCCAGCAAATGCAGGAAAATTATCGTAAACCCTGGCTAAAAGAAGAGTCTCCAGAAGTTGCCGCCTTAATCGAGGCTAATACTGACACATTTACATTGCTGGAAGCAATGGCGAGCAAAAACAGCTTTTTCTGGCCATATCTGGAAAAGTATCCCCTCTGGCTAAGCCCTTTGAGCCGTGATTTTACGCCTAACCAGGTATTGCGTCTACTTATGACGCGTGGAATGAATCGTCTCGCAACCGGTGATCAACACGGCGCATGGCACGATTTAGTCCTGGCCGGAAAAGCTGGGCGCCCTTTAATGAAGAGCGATCGTATAATCTATGCACTTTTTGGTTTGGTGAATATGAGCAATGTTTTTGAGGCCGGTGTTGTACTTCTGAATCAGAAAATACTTGAAACTGGTCTATTGAGTCAGATGATAAAAGACGCAGACGAATTAATGGCTATACCGGATCTGGCTGTGGCATTAGAGTCTGAATTGAGATTCTTTCAACTTTCACATGTTCTTGAATTAGACGATGCATCGGCACTCATGCGACAAATTGACCAGTCAGAAGGCTCTGACACAGACTTTTCAGACTATAGCGACATTAACGTTTTCGTGCGCAAGATAAACAGGTTAGCTGATAGTCTGCTGCCTGTATTGCAAACTGAGAATGTCACAAACAGGATCAAAAAACTCAAAGAATGGGTGATTAATGTAGATAATAGGCGCGAAATGGCATCGACCGGTTACGGTTACTATGTCTGGAAAATTTTGTGGATAAAATACCTTACCCCTGCCAGCTCAAAGTGTAGCGAGATGTCAGAAATTATAAGCGACGTGCTACTCAATGTGGCTGTGCCAAATTACACCTCGATGATAACAGAATCGCTGGCTGTAAAAGAGAAATTCAGACTGTTAAAGATTGCTGCCTTGATCAAGCTGCAACGTGCTAAAACCGGCAAATTTCCGGAATCTCTCGATGAGCTTACTCTGACCGATCAACAGATAATTCAAGATTCATTTTCCGGAGAGCGTTTTCGCTTCCGCATGGAAGCAGACGAAATTCTCATATACAGTGTCGGCATAAACCAGCATGACGACGAGGGTAAAACCAGCAAATATGAAGAAGATGAAGAAGATGAAGAAGATGATGATCTGGCGATCAGAATTTTGAAGTTCTGATTCTGTCTGAAGCAACCCATTCACTCCAGATTTCATCGTAGTCGTCATAGCGAATATAATGAAAAATGCCACTTTTATCTATAACTCGCGCCGGGTACCATTTGCCTTCCCATTTAACTTCGATTTTGCTGTCGAGATCGTAGGTCTGCCATTCAATCTCTTTCAGTTCTGAGTAGTCACGCCATTCATCAGGCTCTGACTCCAAATCCACATAATGGATTTTGCATTTATCACCGTTCTGACCGATGATTCTGACTTTGTAATCGATGCCCTCATCAACAAATGTTCTGTATTTGCCAAGAGACGACTGATTTTGCCCCAATCTAGCTTTTAGCTTCGTTAAAATGAGATTTTCAGGAAAACCCGGCGTCAGGTAATAATTTGCCAACTGCATTTCGCCACAGGCCATGTTGTAGCTGATGTAGTCTGCAGCCACTTTGGTGGTCAGCTCCAATTCGTCAAACTGCATCAGGGGAATACCTGACAGAATTTCGTTTAACGATCTGGTGAAGGTCCATTCGCCGGTAGAATCGTTTGCAGCCGTAGCAGAGCTAAGCACTAATGTATCTATTCCGCTGGCACCCAGTATTTCTGCAACTTTGTTCAAATTGCCAGAATAGCAGCAATCTGCGGTCAGAATGGCCCTTTTCCCTTTATGGTTTTTCTGAATAATCTCAGCTAATGATGACAGTTTTAAGCTGGTTGTAGCAGGATTTGCTGATTCGCCGTCGCAGTTAAAAAAGTAGGTTTCAGTCCCATCTTCAGATTTGTCGCCATGGCCGGTGTAGTAAAACACGAAAAGAGACTGCTCATCACTTTTTTCCAGCAGCTTTTGCAGTGATTGCTGAATAGCTGCCAGAGTAGCAGCTCCGTCTTTAAGAAAAATGATGTTGCTCTCAGGCACCCCTCGCCGCAGCAGGATGTCGTAAAGCTGTTGATCATAGCGGTTGTCGGCAGTATAGCTGGCAAGAGAATTATCATGCCAATTCAGCACTCCAACCAACAGAGCAATTGTTTGTGATGGTTGCCAGCTTACTTTTTTTTCAGTCTGGGCACTGGTAGTACCACTATCAGCATATACGGCGGCGACAACGGTCAGATCGCACAAAAACAACAGCATAAAAACAACAAAAATGGTCAGCTGCTGTACAGATGCTGTCTGAAAGACCCGGCCAGGATTTTCTACTTCGTTATCGTCCTGAATCCGATGCCTACGCATACTTTCAATCAGTTGCTCAGGTCTTCTTCTGCTTCCCGGGCGTCACCGTTGAATTCTCTTTCGAGCTGAGTATCGGCAAAGCTGGCGTCATTGCCAAATCCTGGCGGTGCTGGAACCACGGCTTTCAGGTCGAGGGGCAGCAAATCATAGATTTTCTGCAGATACATGCCAGGAACATGAGTAGTGGCTTTCCCGGGACCCTTCATTTCGTAGTCGGCCAGAACCATTTTGCCGTCGGCATAAATGTTATTGGGTGGTGCACAATGCTGAAATTTCATGGCCTTAAAGGGCAATTTGGTGACTATGTCGTTATCAAGAACCCAGCGCTGCATATCTGGGAAGCGCTTTTTGAAAACATTTGCAAAAGCATCATTGCCCAGTCGCGGACCTGCATAAGTATATATGCCCTGAACGCTAACGCCATCTTCAGCCAACCGGTATGCTGCTAACGGCGCCAGACCGGCACCCAGGCTGTGCCCGGTAATCCACAATCTTTTGGGAGTGCCTGACATGTGGCTGTCGACGTATTTCTTGAGATCATCGTAAACAACATCAGTGGCGGTGTAAAAGCCACGATGAACTTTTACGCCCCAACCCCACCAGAGAATACGTTTCTTGAAAAAGTTAAAATCGGTTAATATCCAGTCGTAGACCATCTTAACCATACTAAACTTCTTATTTACACTGCTTTCTGAACCTCTGAATGCGACAATAACCAGTTTGTCGTTCGACATAATGATTGCCTGGGTATCAGCCGTTTTCTCGCGAACATTGATAAAGTCAAATCTGTCGATGCCAAGTGGAACAAAAATTTCCTGAAACCTTTTTTTGAATTCAGAAAAATTAGCAACACCAAGGCGGTTTTCATAGGCATTGCTTGCTGTGTACATCAGCAGATAAGCGTTTATAAGACTGTGTCCAACTGCTTTTTCTTCAAAAGCTTTACTGAAACACCTCTCGCCCTGAACTGACTGCGCACTAACCGAGAAACCTGGCAACAGAACCACAACAAGAGCTATGAACAGAAGGATATAAACCTTTTGGCCCGACTTTGTCATTATAATCACCTTATTAGCCTGTCTTATACTTATTTTTGTAAGTATAACTCACGAATCCTTACCCCGCAAGTATGCCCAGGAGCTAAATTAGCGCTAAATCACCCGAATAAACACACCACAATCGTCTGTTAAGGCTGTTTCAGACCACAGCAACAAACGCGGGCTCTTGTATGCAAAGATTTGTAAAGAGTATCGTCGAATAGATTTGCCTTGGTTTCGACAGACTGCTAAACTGCTGAAAGATATCTTCAAGGGGAAAAAATGAGCGAAAGCCCGATTCATAATCTGAGAGCCGATGATCTCGGGCGGTTTATACTTGATGTTCACACGCCAGCTGAAAAAACTATCGGGCGAATGTTCGGCTGTTTTACCTGGTTGTCTGGAATCATCGCTTTCATGCTTTTTGGTGCAGTTATGGGCGGCGATTTTGGTTTATGGTCAAAGCTGTTGAGAATAGCTGGCCTGGTAATGGTTGTTGGCTTTTTTTATCGCTGCCGGCGAAATATCGATTGCTATTATGTTCTCGACAATATTGGCGGTCAGCTTTTATATCACTTTTCAGCGATAATGATTGTTTCTGAAGACCCGGTTGCGAATCTTGAGGATGTTGCCGGAATTGGTGTCTCATATACCGGTAAAAAAATATCTCTCAGCGCCAGCTCATGGGCCGTTTTTTTCTGTCTTTCTGATGGGAATCTGATAAGAGTCAGCGATTTTTTTGAGCATTCTGACCCGGCAAATGCTATTGCAGCCGAGGTCGCCGAGTTAATTAAAGTTCCGCTTTTAACCTGCAATCATGACGACCAAAAGGTTGTGGCCGTTGAGAATGGGCAAATGATTCAGAAAACTGACGATTCTTTTGTGTCTTCAGTCGGCAAGGACAGAGCAGCCGGGTGTCTGATGGCAATTTTTATCACACCCTACGCTTTCTGGCCAACCCTGATCGTTCTTATTCTGGCTTTTACCATCGTCAGTGGTTCCAGCGAAGATCTCAGTATTGAACACTTTCGCGAACAAAGAGAGTATGGCTATATTGAAGCCGATGGCACGCTCCTGCCTCAACTCGACAGGCACAGAATAAAAACAGCGGCCGAAAGCACAGAAGGAAAGCGTTGATATGAGCAGTGATGTTCAAAATTTAGAGTTTCAAGAGCTGACGCCGGTAATCTGTGAAAAATGCGGATCGGCTATTCCGCTGGTAGATACCGAACTGACAGACTGTATATATTGCAATGCTCCCGTTGTTATTCCGCCAAATTATCGGAGAGGCCAGGAAACCCGTAATCGCCTTACAAAAATCCGTCAACATGCGTCAGACTTTCTTTCGCGTCTTGGCAGCCGCCCACGCAAATTGGAAATCTGGATTTCTCTGCTACCTTCATGGGCATTTCTGATGATATTGATTTTTTTGACCATCATAGGTTTCAGCATTTCGGCTTTTGCAGTAGAGCTTGGTTTAAGCAATTTAATCGGAACAAATGCCACCGATTACTTTCCTGAAGTGGTAATTGTGCTGGTGTATCTTGGGTCTCTATTTTTGTTTTTTGGGCTGCCGATGGCCGCCTTCTTCTTGGTGCGCAGGCGAGTTTTTGTAACTCGGCGTCTGATGAAGGTTCTTGCTGCTGGCGAACCAATCAAGCCTGGTGGGCCGGTCACATGCCGAAGGTGCGGTGGGCCATTTCAGACTGCGGCAAACGAAACTGTGGCCGCATGCGCTTATTGCGGCACTGAAAATTTTCTGCAGGTTCCGCCAGAATGGCTTTCGGCAACCCGCAAACTGACAAACAGTTCAGGCCGCAATGTTTTCTGGGCTGAGCGCGAATTTACAAGAGAAATGACTTCTTCACACAGTTCTCTTACGAACCAGCTGAAAGTATTTGGGATATTTATTATGTTTCTTGCCGGTGCATTTATTTCCGCAGACACCTCAAAGATGAAGGTATGGTCAAATGATGTCGCGAAAGAGGTCAGACCCATTTACGGTCGGAGTCCTGATGTAGCGGTTCCCGAGATCGGAAAGCCTTTTAAATTACATGGACTTTTCAGAAAATACGACAACAAACGTGAATTCAAATACAGTATTGCACTAAAGAACCATGAGTGCCTGGTAATCTCAGCTATCGAAGAAGGGCCGGTAAAAGTTCTCATAAATGGCCGCTATACGCTAGAAACACTCCCGGCCACAATTGGGGAACCAGCTGAATTTTCAGCCACGCCTGGTGGCTGGTTTGATTTTGTCATGGCTATCCCGGCAGACAAACCTCTGCCATTAATTAAGGTTGATCTGAAATAAATTCTATTTTCCAGCGGCGCCCCCTAACACTCGGGGATACATGGTCATAGACACATCAATCGGACTCTAGAGATTTTTGCTCGCGCTCGTCAAAATCACTAAATGCAGTTTTGCAGACCTTGCGAAAGTTGCCCAGTTCGAATTCCAGTTCTTCTACTAATTCTCCAACAACTTTAACATCACTATCTTTCAGTGCATTTTGAATTTTACAGACAATACCGTTTAATTTTAGCGCTCTAACATTTGCTGAAGCGCCTTTTAATCGATGAACGCGCTCTGCGAGTTCAGCAAAGTCGCTTTTTTCAACACATTGTTTGATAGCCAGTGTTTCAGTGATGGCCTCGTCAAGGAAAACACCCACAATTCGCTTGACTACAGTATAGTTTAGTTCAAATTGTGTCAGCAGCTCATCGTAGTCGAATATTTCATTTCTATCCACAGGTGCAGATTGATTTGAGGCATTGTCTACTGTAACACTTAGCCACTTTTCAAGCATCTTAGACAGGTCAGCAACCATAATCGGCTTGGTTAGATAATCATTCATACCTGCTTCAACGCACTTTTCACGATATCCAGAAAAAGCATGAGCTGTTAACGCTATTACAACAGTATTTTTGTCGATTCCATCATATTTACCACTGCGAATTTCGGCAGTTGCTGCAAAGCCGTCCATGACCGGCATCTGCACATCCATCATTACCAGGTCATAATGCACGCTCGTTAGCGCCTGCAAAGCTTTCTCGCCATTAGATACGACATCGGCACTATATCCCAATCTTTTCAGCAATTCCAGGGCAACCTGCTGGTTGGTTAAATTGTCTTCAGCCAGAAGAATGCGCGCTTTCTTCCTGTCATCACTAAGAGTATGTCTTGTAATTATTTTCTGCTCCTCGACATGCCCGATCTCTTTGTGCGGAAAGCCAAGAACAGTTAGAAGACAATCATAAAGGTCTGATTGTTTCACTGGTTTGGTTAAGTATGCAGAGAAACCGCATTCGACAAACCGCTTGGCATCGCCACGGCTACTCATCGAAGTCATTATTATCATCGACACACCGGCAAGCATATGATCAGATTTAACCATTTTAGCCAGTTCTTCACCGCTAAGCTCAGGCATATGAAAATCAGTGATTACAACATTGAACGGAGTATTTGACAGTGCAGCGTTTTTCAAAATATTGAAACCGTCATAAACTGTTTGTGTTATTTCGTGGCGAACGCCCCAGCAGCCTAATTGCTCAGAAACTACTTTCAAATTTGTAAGATTGTCATCAACAATCAGCACATTTGCGTCAGAGAGAGAGCCGCGTGGTAATCGAGCTTCCGCATTTTTTCTTTCCTGCATGGGAAACTTGATTTTGCACCAGAATGTTGAGCCAAAGTTTTCTCTGCTGGTTACACCAATTTCACCGCCCATCAGGTCAACAAGTTTCTTGGAAATCGCCAGACCAAGACCGCTACCGCCATATTTTCTGCTAACCGAGGCATCTAACTGCCCAAATGCATTGAAAAGTAAATCCAGCTTGCTTTCTGCTATGCCAACGCCAGTATCCTTGACCTCAAACAGTAGTTCCGTGTGATTCTCCTCCACTGATACTAATGTCACATTTATGCTTATTTCTCCATGCAATGTGAACTTCACTGCGTTTCCGGCCAAATTAAGCAAAATCTGACGCAAACGGCCTGGGTCACCCCGTAGAAAAATACAAATTGCAGGATCAATTCTACAAACGCACTCCAGGGCCTTCTCATGCGCCCTGCAGGCAACTATTTCAGCAACGTCTTCTACGGTAGTTCGCAAATCAAAATCAATAATTTCGAGATCAAGTTTCTCTGCTTCAATCTTGGAAAAATCAAGAATATCATTGATTATTGCCAACAACTTATCGCTGCTGGTCCGAATTATCTCGGCAAATTTTTTCTGTTCGGTACTCAGATCTGTGTCGAGCAAAATATTTGCCATGCCGATAATGCCATTCATCGGTGTCCGAATCTCATGACTCATGGCCGCCAGGAAATCTGACTTTGCTATGCTTGCCGCTTCAGCCACTTCTTTTGCAGCGTTAAGCTCCGATGTACGCTCTTCAACTTTTCTTTCCAATTCCTCATGATAGCTGACCAGTTCTTCATCACGCTGCTGAATCTCATTTAGCATTTTGTTAAAAGCATCAACGAGATGCCCAATTTCATCATCGCAATATTTGATTCCTCTGATGGAATATTTTTTTTCTTCTGAAACGATCTGTGCTGTCCGTTCAAGCTCTTTTATCGGTTTAATGATGCTGTTTCTCAGATACGTCCCAACAACCGTAACAAGAAGCGCGCTAAGCAGGGCAAACAGTGTTACCCGCACCAGTCTGTCAATTATTTCCAACCAGGTACTGGAAATATCAGCATCAATAACAATTCTACCAATTGGCTTGCCACCAAGAATTATCGGGTTATCGATCTTAATCATAGTTGGCAACAGAAAAGCCAAAGCTTTGTTCAACATTGCCGTATCGCCAGAGGCGCGACCAGGAGGAGCATAACTGGCAAAAACATCTCTCTCGACGGTGTACACGCTCGCCCGAACAATCTCTGGCATAACCATAAGCGCTTCAAGAGTTTTTTCAGTGCCTCTTTTATCTGAAAAAGTCAGCGCTGACTGGCAACTTTGCCCGACCGCATCAGCTATTGCCCTGATTTGCATCTGTTTGTCAGTATAAGTGTTCACCAGATTAGCAGCTATAAAGGTAACTGAAACAAAAGTAAAAGCACAAAGATTGCTGGTAATAAGAATAACAGATAGTTTGCGCGCCAGACTCATGTTAGCAAACTTCATCGTATAACCTCTTTGCCCAGTCCTGGTAACTGACTACTGATATTTAGTTTTGCCTTGTTTGCAGCAGAAAAAGAAAAGCTTCCAGATTGGCTATGTACACCAACAAAAGCAATTATTAGAAACAAATAAATAATCTCAGCGAATCCTCTGGTAGCAGCAAGCATTTATCTATCCTCATATGCTGCAATCTAAAATCTATCTACCCTAGGTTAGGCCATAAAAAACCAATTTGTCAATCACCTTAAACACCGCATGGTTTAAGCATCATAGTATCACAACAACCTCCAGAAACAGTTTAGCAGTGTTAGATTTTTCTATTTTACTTTTTGGCATCTGGGCAAACTCTCAAGAAAATCTGGGGCCTATTGTCAGCAATCCAGGATCACGTCGCCCGCTCGAAGCCTATTTACCACAGGTCACCAATAACTGATGCTCATAGAGTTACTTAATAAAACTCTTTTGTCATAAAAGCCTGGCTTTTTTCCCTAAGATTGCCCTGGTCAAACTCAACTTTATAGAAACCTGGAACATCTATCTGGTTCTCAGGATCAGTAAGAGATTTCAATTTAAGCCTCCCGACTTTTACCACAACAGTTCCCAGATTTCTGGCTGAATCATAGGTAAACTTAAATTTTCCAGAGCCGCATTCAGCGATAATTTTGTCACCGGCCAGAACCTTTATCATCCCGGTGCCTTCTTGAAAAGATGAGTTAGATAGCCTCATTTCACCATTTATCAGATGAAGAACTTTGCTGGTAACTATTGGCAGAACAGTGTCAAAAGCCGGCTTTTCGATGGCCACCTCCGATTTACCGACAAGCTCAACAGAAGTGCTTTCACCAAGAGAAAACAATGATCTGCCATTTTCGCCAGAGCGGATAGTTATTGGCAATGAGTAGCTCGCAGACTTATTTACTAACTGCCAAACGTCTTCCGTTTTAATCTGAACGTCTCCTGATAATCTGACAACATTAAACGAAGCGGCCTCTTTTTGAGCCGCATCAATTACTGTCTGACTGCAGACAGCTCCATGTTTTTTCAAAATCTGTGCAATTTCCAGATTCTTCTTTTGCACGGCACAATCCAAAACGTTATATCCCTTGCTAGTCTGCAGAAGAGGGTCAGCCTTAAGTGACAATAGATACTCAACCAGTAAAGGCTCTTCTAGTTCTACTGCCAGATGCAATGCCGTCACCCCATCTTCATCTGCTCCGTCAACAGTATAGCCTGCTGCAACAAGCTTCTGGCTGGCACTTTTAAAATCTTCCAGAGTCTGTTGAGATGCATTGAAACCCTCTTTTGCTCCATGAACAGAGCAAACAATAACGCCCTCATGAGCCAGATCGCCCTCACTGGAATAGTGACAACCATACTCCTGAGAAATCGGGTTTTTGAGATATTCGGGAATGAGAAAACCTGGTTCACGAACAAATCTGTCTTCGAAATTAGAGATATATTCTTCATTATCCATATTGTACATTTCCACAGCACTAGCCACAACGCGCTGGTTGGCAAAACACCAATCCCTGACAGCACTTTCTTTTGTTGGGATAAAGGCTTCGTGCAACTGAGCGCAACAGACCGAAGCTAAAAAAAACAAAGCAGCTGCTACTAGTAATCCGACGACTTTTGCAAAGCTGTTCATAACTGTCTCCTGATTAGAACCAATTTCGAGATAACATGAAGCCTCTCACAAAACTCCGCTTTGCCACAGAACGGCACTGCACGAGAATTCTACAGCTTTCATGATAAAAGCTCAACAGGTTGACATGAATAGTCTGACTTAAACAGACAAAATCATTACCACATGTAGACCTGCAGTAAGTTTGCGTAGTCTGCGTCATTGCCAGACTTGAATAACAGTATGAAAGTCGTAGTAATAAATATGCATGGCGTGGTAAAAACATTTCAGAGATTTTGAGAAAAATACGCAAAATTCTGAAAAACCAGAGATATAATTGTAACCAGATCAGTTCTGAAGACAATCAAGTAACATAAAACCCAATATGAATATCAAAAATGGCCTTGGTATGTTAGAGCTACTTATAATCCTTTTTCTCATCTCGGCATGTTTGCTGCCGATCTTTCATCAACTGATGTCAACAGGGGCTTTGCTTCGCGAAGCCACTTTAAAAGAAGCAGCCAGCACCATTAATACAAGTTACCTCGAAACATACGAAAGTCAGCCATATCAACGCCTAAAATTGCTTGTAGGAGAGCTTGATCTCACGGTTCCAGCCAATTATCGCTCACACCTGCGAAGCAAACTAAAAATCACTGAGATTGTCCCTGACAGACTGATCAGCCTAGTTGTTTCAACTTCATTTGCGGAATCAGAGCGAAACCCTCTGACTCTGGCCACGATGGTAGCCAATCATCACCCGGTGACAGGAGCCTTGAAATGAGAAAAAAGGGCTTCACAATGGTAGAAATGCTGCTTACTGTCTGCCTGTTGGCATTTTTAATTTTTGTTATCATTCAACTGTTTTCTTTTGCTTCAAAATACTATAACTTTGGCACATTCAAGCTAAGGCAACTCAGCATGCTTCGGATTGCACTTGAACTGCTCAAAAGTGATATCAGAGAAGCCAGTGGTGATCTGAGAATTATTAATGGGAACAAAACATTGCTGATCAGAAAATTCACTTCAGATTCAACCGGGCAGCTTAGATACGACAAAAGTGGCACACCAGAGAGTGGTGAACTTTGTGAATACAGGTTTTCTTCATCATCAGACAAGTCCGCATCGGGAATTTTATATCGAAATAACCGAGCTATTTTGACTGATATAGATAATGTTGATTTTGCATTTAACAAAGAGCAGATAGATGATGCACAGCTGCTCAGAGTAATTGTTACGATTGAGCATCAGCATAAGGGCGGTAGGAGTAAAACCTCTATCCACATTTCCCCAAAACACCTCTCAAGCTGGGCAAGAGACCCTTTCTGGGTGTCAATCGGCAATGACCAGCGCTTCAAATATAAGTTTTAGAGTAAAATTCATGCAACAACAGCCTTATAATAATCCAAAACAGGCCCAGACTTTTCTTACAGTTGTTCTCGGGTTGGCTGGAGTTATTCTTATATTTGTCATGATCTTGTTTAACCAGATCAGAGAAACAACCTATTTGCTGAAACGTGCTCAGGATAATGAGGCATCTTACTTTGCAGCAGGAGGAGCGATCGAAGAAGCAATTGCTCAGCTACGCAAAGAAGTTAACGACCCGTCTTCAAAATTTCATGATTTTCTGAGAACTGAAATCAATACAAAATTGCAAATAGATCTGCCTCATTCAACCAACCTTCTTAAATCAGCCTTTACAAGTCAGTTTAAACAGGTTGAAGCCTGGGCAAAGGTTGTCGACCTGAATCAGATCAAAGAGCAGTTGATTGCTGATTCTGCCGATCGATCCGGGCACATTTCTGTTTCCGCCAGAGCAATAATAGGCTCCGGGAAAGCCTTAATAACGGCAACCATGCAGATGAGAATACTAGACATGGCAATTCCGGCACCTTTAAATAATTACGACATTGTTTTCAAACTCAATGATTCTCTAATTGGTGCCAACAAACAGAAAGATGGTAATACAGATTTATCCAGGCTCTCATTAAACGAGCTGAGAACCATTAACAATTCCTGGCACTACAATCTGATTGATAAACAGCAGATAGTTGAACATCGTGGCATTCCCTTTGTTCTTGGGCGTGTCTGCCGGCAATTTTCGACATGGGCGCAGATGCAGAGATTTCATACATGGAGAGACGGGAATCTCTATTTTTGCGGAGACATCCTATCGTCTGACCCTAATTCACTTGTGTTTTCAAATATTCAAATAAATGGTTTTGGGCAGATTTTTTCTACCAGATCTTCTATCACTGTAGATGGCGTTCGTTTCAGCGAAAATGCACAGATGTTGTTCGGCATTTTACAGAAAGGGGAAATTAAGCTGAGCAGAATGTATGATCCGGAAATTGCGCGATTTTCAATCTATCTGCCAGAAGGTAGATTGAGCATCGACAAAGGCACCAGATTTAAGGGATTTGCATTTGTTCAGGGAGATAATTCAGCAGAAGGTGTTGATGTTTTTCAGCCCGAGCCCTCTTTAAAAAAACTTAAAACATTTGTTTCAATTAGCGGCCAGGTGATGCTCTGGCAAAATGAGCGGGATTGAGCAAGGATAGTATTTACAGTTCTGCTGGCATAGGATATTCTTGACCTGCCAGACGGTAATGATTCTGCTGGAGAATGAAATTGACTAACAAGACGGAAACGCGTGAGGAAGGTGCAGATTCTGTTCTGGTAGGAAAGATCCTTTCCGGCCAGAAGAACTGTTATGCCGAGATCATTACGCGTTTTCAGAATAGAATTTTTTCGATGACTTTTTCCTATACGCGCAACTATGAAGATGCTCGTGATCTGACACAGGAAATTTTCATTGCTGTATTCAACAGTCTGGCAAGATTTGACAAGACCAGATCGCTGACAAATTGGGTTTTGAAAATTGCCGTTCACCACTGTTACCAGTTTTTGCGTAAAACCAGACGGCCTCCAAAAGTTCTCGATTCGCCAGCAGATTTTCCAGATCCACTTGATGTTCAGATCAAGGGCGAGTTACATGGCAAATTACTCAAAGCTTTCGACAATCTAACAGAAGATCTGAAATTAACAGTATGGCTTTACTATTTTCTGGAGCGAAGTTGTAAAGAGTCAGCAGAAATTCTTGAAATTTCGATCGATCTCGTCAAAGTAAGACTATTCAGAGCCAGAAAAATTTTAGGTGAGCAGTTGAATGCTTTTGAGGTAGATATTTGAGAAAAATGTAACCATTTTTCAGCCTGAACTAATTAACTTAATAGGAGCCAGTTCTGGATAAGTTTAATAAAGACTCTTCGATGCTTTTCGAGTTGTCATGTCATTACGAATTCGTGCCAGCAAAGAGAACGAAATGAGCCGTCAGCCAAGTGAAAACGAGCTGTTTGACTACATGGAGGGCAGTCTGCCCCCCGAAAAACATGCTGCTGTCAAAAAGTATCTCGACGAACACGAAGACTGCCGTGTTTCGCTCGAAGCTGCGCAGAATGGTGCAAAAGCTCTTGGTGCATTTAAAGTCAGCGGTTCTGTCGATTTTGTGTCAGACATAATGCAGAAAATCAATCAGCCAGCACTGCCATCAACTCCTTATCTGAAATATGGTCTGTTGGCATCCATTCTGATCATTTTCATAGCGACCAGCATAGCATTCTTAAGCAAATCAGAGCCACAGCCACAAGTAGTCCCAGTTCCCAAGCCCGATGTTCAGCAATTTGTTCCACCAGCTGAGCCACCAAAAGTTATAGCTCAGCAACCCGATGCTATTGTCAAACCAGTTGTGATTTTGAACTCAGAGTCGATTCAGCTTGCTGCAAACGAGCAAAGAACTGTTGAATCAGAAAAGACCGGAACAATTTTGTTTGCTGGCCCCGGCGATTTTGTCGTAACAGAAAATAACGTTAAAATTATTCATGGACACGCGCTGTTCAAAATAGTTCCCCGCAGTGGTAGAAACCCGTTTACAGTTTCGACTGAAGACGCAACAATAGAAGTGATCGGTACAGTTTTCGGTGTAAACAAAGACAGCAAGGGCACCAACGTGACTTTATTAAAGGGTAAACTGCGCATCAAACAAATGGATGCTTCACAAACTTTGGAAAGCACTTTTTCTGCGCTTATTTCTGAAAAAAACATCAGTATTGCAAAGACTACTGACAATGAAATTGCGTTCTGGTCAGCATTTCCAGCAAGTCCGCACGAATCGGATTCGGCTAAGCCAAAGATAGCAACCGATACGACATTGCCACAAACCTCTTTGGAACAGCCAACAACAAATAATGAACATTCCAATACTGATTCATCTGAAATCCGCTCTCCTCTTGAACTCTTAAATGATTGGTCGATTAAGCAACCCGACTCAGGTCATTGATTTTATCGGATTGAGTTTGATAACCCGGATCTTTAAAAAAAGTTGAGATGGAAATGAAAAAACATCCTGTAACATTGGCTCTGGCCTGTATTGTCCTTGGCTTTACCATGTTTGTCATTTTCGGTAAGCAGAATGGACCGGTTGTGAGAATTGCAGTCGTCGAAGGAAAAGTCACGGCAAAATTGTCTGATTCTGCTGTATTCGTTTCTGCTTCAATTGATCAGCAACTGAGTTCTGGCGATGCTATAAAAACTAATGACGCATCAAAAGCTGCATTGGAATTTATTTCGGACAAGAGCCAGGTGTTACTAGGCAAAAACACTTATCTAGAAATTCACAATTTCAGCGAAAAAGAACTGCGCCAAATCAGTGGCATTGCAATTTATCAGATCAACAAACAGGGACGAAAGCTCAAGATTGAGACCCCACAGGGAATAGCATCTATTTTGGGCACAATCTTACGTATCGATGCCACCGCTTCTGAAACGATTGTAAGCGTTAAAGAAGGCAAGGTTGCTTTTTCCAGAAAGTCTGGACAACAGGTTATTATCAACGGCGGACAACAATATGCTACCAGTTATTCTGAAAACACGGCTTTACCAATTGCTACAGATGAAATCGAAGCCTTGTTTCGGGCACCAGATTCTCATGCCGATTCTCAGATCAAACCAGAACTTGATAAAGATTCTTTTCAACCAGGCAAAATATTTATAGATCCTGCTTTGGGTACCGATGAAATTATGATTGGCTCTGAAAGTAACGATTCTGCAACCAGATTTGTATCACCGGAGAGTGATGAACCTATTTTTCTCAAACAATACGAGCAAAAATCTATTTCAGTAGCTAATTTTGGCAGTATTGTTCTCGCAGGGCCGGTATCCATAGAGCAGAAAGATAATAATGCAAAACTGATTGCCGGTCATGCTCTGTTCGATATTTCTTCAAGCGATCCTGCCAAGTTTTTTCTTATTAAAACTGAAGATACAACAATAAAAACTGGTGATGCCATTTTTGGCATTGAGAAAAACGCTACGTCTACGAGAGTCATTCTTCTTTCCGGCAATCTTTCAGTCAACTGTAATGGTAATGATTACAATCTTGCATATTCATATTCAGCAGAAGTTTCTGCAGCCGGTTTTAGTAAGAAATTAACCACACAGGATGAACATGCTTACTGGTCACTTTTTCCTGAAAACATGACAAAGCAATCCACCGAAGTCCTGGAAGATTTAACTACGCCGCCAGAATCAGCCACATCTTCAGTTCTCTCACCACAGGAATTGCTTGAAAAAATGAACATCGAACAGCCCAAGGAGGAATAGTATAATGAAGCACCCCACATTTCTGAGTCTTCTTGTTTGTGTTGCCGTAATTATGATAATTCAGACGGGGACTTTGCATGCAGGAGTCAAAGAACAGATTATGGAAGGCGCTACAGGCGCGAAAGATATGATAGTCGAAGGTGCTACAGAAGCAAAAGACCAGATTGGAAAAGGCGCTACAGAAGTAAAAGACCAGATTGGAAAAGGCGCTACAGAAGTAAAAGATCGGGTTGTTGATGGCGTTCATAAGGTTGTTGATATGCTAACCGGTAATAAACCCACACTAACTTCTGACAAACTACGCGTAGCAGTCTATAACATTGCCTATGGGCGCGGAAATGACAGGGGGGGTATAAATGAACTGGGAGGCAAGCCACAGAATCTTATCAATGCGGCTCAATTACTCAAAAATCAAAAGATAGACATTGCCGGAATCACTGAAATATCAAGGGCTGATTTACGTGGTGGCCTGACTGACCAACCTTCGACCATTGCAATGTTTTCAGGTATGCCTTATCACGTATATGGCGAAAATCATCGCTTCGGATTGATCGTGATTGGCATGGGAAATGCTATTTTTTCCAGATTTCCAATTCTCTGGAGCAAAAACCATGCTCTTTACCGCGAAAAATCAGAAAATGAGCAGCGTGGATGCCTCGAAGCAATGATCGACCTCGGCGAAAAAGGAAAAGTCAGAGTGTTCGTTACACATCTCAGCCTCAATAGCGCTGAATCGAACATGCAGTTGCGCCAGATATGGCAAATAATTAAGAGCAGGTCAGAACCATCAGTTCTGATGGGCGATTTCAATTCTCATCCCGGCTCTGATAACATCAATTTTATGAGTCAGAACATGATCAATGTTTCAGAAGATTCTGGTGGCACTTACTGGCCCAAATCACGCCAGAAAAACAACCAGCCAGCAGAAAAGCTTGACTATATCTTTGTATATGGAAAGCTTGAAAAAGACGGAAAAAGCTGGATAACCGGCTTTAAAGAAGGTTATTCGGATCATGGCTGTCTGGCCATAAGTTTGCAGATTCCTTAGAAATGTAATTATCGTCTGTTTGAAATAGGTGTCAGGAGGAATTATGAGTAGATTCAGCAAAAAAAGCATAGCCTGTCTCCTTGTTCTTGCGATACTGTTTCAGCCCATCTTTGCCGAAGTTGCAGTCTGGGCTGCTAATACTAATGCCGCTGAAATAGCACGGGCAAAACAAGAGTATCAGAAAACTTACGAACAGATAATGTCGCTAGAAACGGTTGACCTGGGCTGGTTTGCCGGCGGGGTTGTTGATGTTGTTGGGAAAATAGAAAGCGCTGTTACGAAGCAGGAAAAAGATTACATCAAAGAAATCGAAGAAGCCAATAAGCAGATATTGCAGGCTAAGGCTGATGCCGTTGAAACGAGGAATTTGATTAATGCCGGTGATCTTGAAGCGGCTGCAGCAAAAGACCCGAGCCAAATGGCGAATAGTCTGGCCGAAAGCGGCGGGGCAATGGCAAAATATCAGGAAGCCATGACTAAAGCTGGTTATGCTCTCACTGGTGTTGGAAATGCTCTAAGCGCTCTAGGCGATTTTTTAACCATCACTTGCGGAGTATTAACAGTTGTAGCCATCATAGCAGGCACAATGACTGCTGGTACTCTCGCGGTAGCACTTGCGCCGGTGTTAGCAAAACTGATTCCCATTACTAATGCCATCAGTATTGCCGCTGGATTGCTTACCGCAGCCGGCAATTCGCTTATCAGTTCGGCCGAAAAAGGCATTGTTGACGATGCCAATCTTTTAGGAAATCTTGGCAAAGACGTTGCAATAGAAGGCGTAAAAATAATAGTTGCTCAGAAACTGCTTCCAGTAGTCGGCAACAAAATAGGTAAAACACTGGCCAAGAGGATTTCCAGTACATTTAGCAAAACTGCAGCAAACGCTTTCAGCAAAGTATGGAACCCTAAAAAAGCCTCGACCAACGGGCTCTCAAAAATATTAGACTTCAAGTCTCTTTATAAAAATTCTGTTCCTAAGGCAGGCTCTCAACTTTACAAAAATCAGAGTTATCTCCAGAGATATACAAAACATCGTGATTCAAAAATATTTGAGGGTGTGATTATTGATAGTGTTTTCCGAATCGGAAAGCTATTTATGGGCAAACCAATTCCTGGCTCAACCTCAGGGTTTGCAGGCACTGAGATTAACAAGGGCTTATCTTCATTGCAGAGTAAACCAGAAAAGAAATCGCCAGTCTCTGGCGACAAAGCATCTGGTGGGGGGGGAGCTTCAGAAATTAATACTCCCAATGAATCACAGAAGTTTAAACCCAGGAAAAACCAGACTCCTGGTCTAAATCCATGATATGTTCTTGCAAGAAATCAGACCGAAAAGGGTTCATTCTTTATCTGGTCTGTGCTCTTGCTCTCTGCCTGATGATTCTTGCTGCGAGCTTGAATCGCTTCAAAGCTGGCGCTGTGCTGCAGCTGGCAAAAACAATCGATCAGGAGAAAATGATTGTAGTGGCAACAGCAGCCATCAACGAAATGCTCGCAGGAATCAAGGAAAACATTAACAACCCGGCAACGCCGGCTGGTAAATGCGTTTATGACTTCTGGAAAAAATCGATCAAAGCGGTTCCAAATCAGTTAACTCTGTGGAAAAGCTCTTATGCCGAGGGTCAGCTTAGCATTGCCAATCAGATGGCAACAGAATACCTGGGGCCTTCAGGTAGTGTATCTGGCGAAGCAAGCTTGGTTATACGCGAAACTATTGGCCCGGGTATGCCTTCTTACATCGGACTTGTTCAGCTTGTGGCCAGAGTTCAGACCGAAGGTCTTCAGAGTGAAGTAACCGTCAAAGAACACCGCGATCTTAAAATTGTCGATCTCTCAGACCCTTTTCTTGACAAATATGCACTCTTTGTTAAGAGCTTCTGCAAAAGTCTTAATGATCCTAATGTGCGCTTGATTGTCAATGGCATTTCGGACCCGGTTAAATACTCATTCATTTATCTTGGTAATCGAGCTTATCCCGCCTGCCTTGAATTTCCATCCGGCAGCATGGGGGCACAAACGCCACCTGTTCTGCTCGACCTTGATTTTTTGGGAGACAGAAAACTTCTAGGTGGATTTTACCAGCCAGGCGGTTTTCAGGCAAAGAATAAAGAGTGTTCTCAGGCCAGCATCAACAAGTTGTTCTGGGTAAAGAAACCTGCTCTAAACTTTAAACCCTTTGCCGACAAATTCTCTGTTTCGAGTGATTTCCACAGAGTTCCCGAGCTTGCAGACCTGTACAAGGGTCTAATTGAATCCTGCAAACCGGCTGCTGATAATCAAAGCTCCGTTGTTTATCCGATTATGAAAGAGCATAACCGCGTCGGCGGCCGACTCGAAAATTCAAAGGTCTTTCATTCGCTTCTAAAGGACTGTTTTGAAACCTGGCAGTATCATTATGGCTATTCAGATTATTCGAATGTTGTTCCAGTTAACAAGGACTCACTCACGCAAAACAACCCTCTCTCAGGCATTATGAGCTATTTTGAGCACATCAAAAATTTAAACCCACAAAGACTTGCCGGTGGAAAAATGCCGGCACTGTTTGGTGAAAATCGAAATATATGCGCTTTTATTGAAGGTCCGGTTTACCTGCGATTCTTTAAGCTGGCATTCCTTGACACGTGTTCAATTAAGTTTAGTCTGTTTGCCGGAATGAGTTCAAACATTGATTTTCCGGCAATTCCTATGCGCTATGAGGCAAAAGCCTTTACTTTCTCCGGTAAAAGCGTCGGGCAGATAGATAAAATGACAGATAAACTTATGTCGCATCCTGTCGAACACATGTCGATCAACAACTTTTTTTTCGGGTCCCGGGCTAACTCCGAAGTGCCAACCACAGCGGGAAAAACAAAAATTCAAGGTTATGAGGTTTTTCCAATCTTTGACCCCTCGCTTACAACTACATCACATTTTTACCTTACCACCGGCGAGTTTTTGAAAAGCCGTTTGAAGACAATAGATGGCCAGAAAGTCCTTGATCTGGATGGCATCTCAATGATAGCAGGAACCGATGGGGAATCATTGGACCTCTCTACTATAACCAAATATCGTGGCAAAGGCATGGTAATAGTATTTAGAGGCAACTGTATGCTCGGAAATCTGGCGCCTTCTTCGGTAAAAGAGAATTCTCTGAAACTTTATCTCATGAGCGGAAGATTTATTGTAACGACTTCAGGCCAGAAAGCGACTATTCAAGCATCGCTTGTTGCAACGAAATACTTTCAGAACAATGCTCAGGCTGATCCGGCTCAAGAAGGCGGTTTCCTGGCCAACGGCAAAGATGTTCACATCATTGGCAATCTTGTGGTGGATAACTTGCTGGAAATGAGTAATTGTAAATACCTGAAAATCACTCACGATCCACAGTTGTTTTTTCCAGAGTACCCGGTCAGAGTAAGTATTGGGCAGGTAAAGTCATTTTTTACACTTGATTATACAGGTAAAGACAAATGAAAAAAAATAAACTGCTGTTTGTCTTGATTCTATTGGCATCATTTTCATTTACATTTCTTACCTTCATTCTAACCAGGGAACCTGAAGAAAAACACAATCAGAAAACAGCAGCAATAGAGATTTCAGACAAAAGGCCTGTTACAGATTCGCCGGTCAATATAAAAACATCAGAGCCTTCCTCTGCTCTCCTGGAAGTTACCAAAAAACGATCAGATTCCTTTAATAACCTTCCAACTGAGTATTTTACCCCTCAATTAGAGCAAAATACACGGACAGCGACAAAAAACATTCTTGCCAGAACCATCGCAGTCATGAAAGCACGCGAATCTGACAGTGAAAACAAAGGCCAATACAAAGATGATTAATGAACATAAGAAACTAAGCTGTCGAGGATTTAGTTTTGTCGAGATAGTTATAGCAACAGGGGTTGCCGCAGCGCTGTTTGGCACGCTTATCTGGTTCATTACATCTACAAGAATCGAAACCAGTAAGTCGGTGAATTATCTGCGCGCCCTTCAACTTGCTCAGGAAACTATAGACTGGCTGCACGCAACTCCGGCTGACAGACTAACGCCTGAGATTCTCCAAATATTCGATGGCTCTCTGGTTAATCCTCAATCAGGCAAATCTGAAAAGATAGCTACCTGTAAAAAAGATAATAATGATGCGCCTCAACTGAATTACCCTGAAGAATATTGTGCTGCCTGGTTTTACAGGAAAGTAACGCTTGAAAAGCTTGATCAAAAACTTCCTGGCGCCAGATTTCTTCGCAAAGCTACAGTTCAAATTTTCTGGAACGAAGGAAAACAACCGACAAAGCTGGAGCCATTGTCGGGAGAACCAGACCGTATGCGAAAGATCTCGATGTCAGCAGTCCTGTTCGACGAAAACGAGTATTACTGATGAAAAAAAACCATAATAACAGGGCATTCACTTTGGTAGAAACGCTGGTTGGGTTTGCTCTGGCAACGGCACTGATAATACTGGTTATGCAGCTTGGGAGAATAACCAGAGCAAGTGTTGCCAAAGGGGATGTTGATCTGCAGAATCTGCAGGAAGCAAGGTCTGCAATCAATTCGCTCAGACGTGATTTTCTGGTTGCAACGCCACTTTATAACACTTCAGATGGGTTGGATATCCGAGAAGAAATCCGCAACAATCCTGTTTTAACCTCTGATCGGTTTTCGAAGCAACAGAAATCCAGGCCTGTAATCGTATCAGATCAAGAAATTCATTTTTGCAGATATACTTTGGATCAAAACGGCAACAAAACAATTGAAGAAATCTCCTATGTCTTTGACAAAACAGACAAATCTCTAATCAGAACCACTCTTAGCGGCAAAAAAGTCTTTACGGGCATTGAAAATGCCCGGTTCTCAGTGTATTCTCACTCACTCGACCCACGAGTCCCACTTCTCTGGGTCGCCCTGACTGTAGAGAACAAAGAAAGCGGCGAAAGCAAAAAACTGGAGCTTGCAACAACAATTGCCAGCTCAATCATCAGTCAGGATCTCAATAATTCTCACTGGAACTGGACTTCACAATGAAACTATTTTACCCAGTCTTCAATGAGAGCATTTTCGTTTGCATTTAAACAGAACACCAGTTTATTTACTGTACAAGCCTCTTCATTCTTGAGTGAAGCAACCTCAAACTGAAGCTTTACGCCGAACTTTCCGCCCTGAAAGGCGATCTTCTGAAGAATCTGTTCTCCATTGATCTTATTGACCCTGAACCCGTCGCCGAGGATTCTGTCGAGCACAATTTTTCCGTTAGCAACCACCATTCTTTTTAAACCTTCTCCACTGGCTGTTTCTTCGTAAGTAATATCCTCTTCACCTTTTGCGCCACCAACATCTTCAATGCTCTTTATCTGAAAACAATTTTCACTCATATCTACACTGACAGCCCTTTGCAAATCATGCTCAATCTGATTGCTCAAAAGAACCGCGACTTGAATGTTAGAGAGATGAGAAGCACCTTTAACCGATGACTTCAACCAACTGCTAAGAAGACTGAAAGCCGCAGACAACAGCAATGATCCAACAAGTGCAGCAATAATAATTTCTACCAACGTCATAGCATATCTGTTTTTCATTTTGGCACCCCAACATGCAAGGCGGTCGAAGATATCTTTCTCTTCACTCCGCCTGATCTCCATTCCACATCGACCTTCAATACCTTGTAAGCATATAGGCTTAATGAAGCGTCGGGTTCATGGTCTGTAATTGTAAGAGCGCAGTCAAAAATCGGGGCAATTTCAAAAAGCGTCTGGGTTAACGAAGTATCTGGCGTCAGCAATTCGGTTATCTTTTTTCCCTTGACCGGCGTCAAAAATGCATCATCAAACGGCAAACCTCGAGCATAGTTCAAAATGGTGGATGCATGGCTGAAAGCAATTATCTCGTCACGTGTCTGCATCGTACCGGTTCTGGCTTGACTGAACATTGAAAAAATCGTGACACTGACGATGCTCAGTATTACAATCGCGATCATGACCTCAATTAATGAAAAAGCTCTACAGTTTTGCTTATTAATCATTTTAGATAAACCGGTGTAGAATCCATTTTGAACCCAAGTAATTCAATATCATCTGGACTGGCACATGATTCAAGCGAAAGATTCTGATTATAATATAACTCGGTGCCAACAGAGGCGTTAGCAACATCAAACCACTTCGTCGCTACCGAACCTCTGATAATTGCATCATTTTTTTTGAACAGCACTTTGCCATTAGCAATAAGACTGGCATCAACACTATCTGTATTCATCAGTATGTTGCCATCCAGCAAGACAAGCTGCAGTGTGAATTGTGGGGTTTCTTTTCGTTCATCGCCAGGTGTATCAGGGTATTTCCCGCCAGAAATATCCTGTGTGATCTCCAGATTCCCACGATCTAGAATAATGCCACCATTGCTGACAACAGTTACCGACTGGTCAATAAACAGCTTTTTACCCGCCTGCCCTTTAATTAGCACCCAGCCATTCAGGTCAAGCATACCTGACGACTTACGATAAACACCTCTCAAAGCAAGCACATCAAGCAGGGAAATCTGCCCAGAATCTCCTGTCTTCAATTCGGCGACTGCTTTTGTCAGATCTATTTCCGTGTGTATTTTCTTTGGTAAATTCTCAAGCAGCGCTTTTAACTCTGGTATTCTCGAATCTCTATTATAACCCCCGATTTTTACAGGAAGCTTGCTCATCTCTTCAATAGACCTTTTAGATTGCATCACCTTTAAAAACCAGCCCGAAAAATTGCTGTATGGGTCGGCCAGAACACGATTGGTTGCCATAAACGCCAGAGAGGCGTTATAGCCTTGCTGTGTCGCCTGACTGGCATACTTTTCACGATAAGTGTCAAGATGTTGTTCGCTGATGCCAAGAATATCACGAGCCATTGTAGCAATACTGACCAGGCCATTGCGAGAAGCCATGCTGGTATCAAAAGAGATGTATTCAGGCCATTGGTTTCGCTTGACCCATTGAAACATTGCTGCGGGAACCAGATTTTTAGGACTGCTCTGATAACCTCTGGCAGAGATCATGCCTCGAAAAACTTTGCCTAAAACCAGAGTCGGACTCTGAGACTTATCAATACCATAGAGACGAAAAATAGAATTACTGATCATTTTGCCTTCATCAGGCGTTCCCTTGATTACATTCAACCAGTGTGTGGGGACTCCAGCACGTTTCTCGTCCGCAATCCCTTTATCCCACTGCACCGTAGCAACGACTCCGTTTACTCCCTTGTTTTCATAGGAATGATAAGATGTCTCATAAAAACCGATAAATTGCCCCATAGAAGTATCCCAGGTTTCATATAGCTGAAAAAATTCACCCATAGCATTAGTTCCTTGGGCAAGGTTCAAAATTGATGGGTGATCACTTCCAAAATAGACCCAGCCGACGCGATTTGAAAGATAGTTCTCAACGCGCATCATGTCGTTGCCGGCGAGTTTAAACCCGTTATAGAGAACAATTGGTTTCGGCGATCCCGGGAGCAAATCACCATCGGGTTTGGTTTTGACTATGTTAAAACGCCATTTATTCACGTCAGTTTCTGGGTTGTCGATAAACAGATTGAATTTCGACAGCAGTGGAATCCATGACGAACTAACCTTTACCGGACATGCAAACAGAAATTCATCTTCTAGTTTTTTATATGTTGTATTGATTCTGAGTCTGATAAATCCTTTTTTTTCACGAGCATCACCAGAGCCAGCAGCAACAAAATCTTTGCTGTCAACACTGTAATGCATAGTACAGCTAAAGCCACCCTGTTCTTTTAACGGCTCTGAAAGGGCGTTTCCAATGCCTGAATAATCTGGTTCGCCTTTTCCCAAGTCGAGATTGGTCTCTTTTAAATATGGCTTGCTGCTGGCGAGAATCTTTTTTAATCGGCCATCATCGGAAGGTTTTGCTGAAAGCAGGTCAAACTGTATCTTATTAAAAGCGGTTACAGACAAAGCCTGAACCGTCATTTCGCTCAGGCGTACTTCGCCAGATCTGTTGGTCTGACTGCGAATAGAAGACGAAAAGCGGGAAAACCCTATTCCCACCAAAAAAACAATGACCAAAATTATCAAGACTGTTATTAAGACTGATCCTTTTCTTGTATTCATTGTGTATTAATCTTTCACTATCTCAATCCGTCTGTTCCTGGCTCGGCCCTCATCGGTTCCATTATCTGCTATCGGCCTGCTCTTACCGTAACCAACCGTTCTTATTCTAGCTCCATCAACGCCAGAACTTACAAGCCATGTTTTAACAGATCTGGCTCGATTAACAGACAAATTCAAATGATATCCATTGTCGACGCTGTTGTCTCGTGCAGTATGACCTTCAACCAGAATTTTCATCTCCGGATTTGTCTTGAGCATACTTGCCAGTTCACTTAGCATCGGTTGAGCATTGGCTGGTATTACCGCAGAATATGGTGCAAAATCAATGTTTAATGCAATTCTACCATTCTGGGCTATGACGGCTAGAGAAGGAGGAATATACTCAGGCTCAGCGGGTGGCGGAGTATTGAACAATGGCTTCGGCACAAAGTCAAGATTTGTGTTCTGCTTGTTCGGTTGCTTCAGTTCAATCGATTTGAGAATCGGAAACAGAACTGGCTGGGTAACATTTCCCATCCCTTCGGCAATGTCTGCAAATACGTTTTTCCCTGATTGTATATAGTCATTATATGCCTTAATTCTGGCGATAAAATCGTCCTGATCTCTGCCTTCAAGCCTGATAACTTTGCATCCGCGCTGCTGTAACTCGTAAAGAGGGTAATGATCAGGGGCTACAAAGATATCGCCGAGCAAAATGACATTGGCATTTGCCGAAACATCAGAAACAGAGGAGACATAATTGCCAGACAGATTAGCATTATTAGCTATCTGCCGATTAGCATAGCTTCCTATGATATCAGGAGTCTGCGCATTTAAAATCACCGGGAAAACAGCTAAAAACACAACAGTAAAAATTTTAACAAAGCTGGCCAGGATTTTCATTCTGTCACCTCTCATCAACTGAAATTGCATCATTCAATTTTTGACAATTTCAACTCGTCGGTTTTTGGCACGCCCTTCAGATGTGCTATTGTCAGCAATAGGTCTGGTTTCACCATAGCCAACAGCCTTAACTTGACCTGAACGAACACCTGACTTGACAAGCCAGGATTTCACACTATTAGCCCTCTGTACAGAAAGATTCAGATTGTGACTGCTGCTCTGAAAATTGTCAGTATGCCCCTCAATTGTAATTTTCATGAGTTCATTAGAACGCAGCATCATTACAACCTCTCTTAAAATGGCAAAAGCGCTTGCCGGAACATTGGTTGAATTTGGCGCAAAAACGATGTCCAGATTAATACGACCGGTTTGGGCCATACCGGCCAAGGCAGGAGGAATATACTCAGATTCAGCAGGTGGCGGAGTATTGAACAATGGCTTTGGCACAAAATCAAGATTTGTGTTTTGCCTGTTTGGTCGTTTCAACTCAATCGATTTGAGAATCGGAAACAAAGCTGGCTGTGTAACGTTTCCCATCCCTTCGGGAATGTCTGCAAATACGTTGTTACCTGATTGTATGTAGTCATTATATGCTCTAATCCTGGCGATGAAGTCATCCTGGTCTCTTCCTTCAAGTCTGATAACTTTGCACCCACGCTGTTGCAGCTCATAAAGAGGGTAATGATCAGGTGCTACGAAGATATCGCCAAGCAAAATGACATTGGCATCTGCCGAAACATCAGAAACAGAGGAGACATAATTGCCATTTAGATCAGCACTATTAGCTGTCTGTCTATCATCATAACTTCCTATGATATAGGGAGTCTGGGCATATAAGACCATCGGAAAGATTGCAAAGAGCATGACAGCAATAATCTTAACAATGCTGGCGAAGATTTTCATTTTGTCACCTTTAACACGACTTCAATATGGCAAAGAGAATAACTTATTCTTCTCTGCATCTTATTATTTTGTAGCGTATAAAGGTTTGGTTACATTTTTTTTTGCAATGTGTAGAATTATTTCAAAAGTTTGCAAGAAAGAATATTATATTTCATTGTAACTTATATCATATTCAAGTCAAGTTTATGATAGCTGTTTACAGGAGCTCAAACTGTAGTTCAATAAATGCAACAGCTTCTGCAGAAATCGAATTAGATCAGAAAGAGGTAAGCTATGACCAGAAAAGAGTTTTCTCTGCTTATATTTGTTTGTATTTTCTCCGCATTTCTAGTGACTACTGGCAAAATTATCGCTGCGAGTCCTATATCCACAGCTCTTGAAAATTACGATGTCAAATCTTCATCAGACCCAATCACAGTGTATTCGGCCTCCACGACCAAAGTAAAAAAAACGGCAGGAGTAATTCTCAACACAGACGGACTTTATAGAACTGCCAATGACATAGCGTTCATGGAAAAGTTCAAAAAGGAGCTGACAACAAAGTATGGAATTAATGCTGTTGTAAGTCCATACTGTTGCCAGGCTGACGATCATGTTAAAACCATAAAGAACTGCCCAAAAGGCTACTGGGTTGTTAACGCCGCCTCTGGAATATGCGCTGGCACATATCGCGATATGGTCATAGGAATAAAAAAAGGCTATCTAAAAAAAGCATGGGAAGATAGAAATATTCAAGGAATGATCATTCTGAATCTCTCTACGAAATATCTGCTTAAAGACGTAAAGTATCTAAAGCGTGCCTGGGATGACAACTTTTCTCCAAAATCATTTAAAGGAATCGAAAATCCTTACCAATACATTGTTGATGCTGGTTTTTATGTAGTTGAGTCCCCTCTTCACCGAGAAAAACTTCTCAGCGACGGCCGAGTGCCAGTTCTAGCAGAGCAGATCGCCAGGATAATTCTCGGTGATGCTACAATCACAGCTAACGGTAAAAGCGGTGAAGTTACTTCTACCAAATTTATAACTCTAAAACGATTACCAGAAAAAACAGCATCTGACCCGCAGGTCGTAGAACTGCAAAAAGCTTTGCAGGCTAATGGATACTACCAGAACTGTAAAATTGATGGCTGGTTTGGCCCATACACAGCGCTTGCAGTAATGGAATTTGAGCGAGCAGCCGGATTGCGAGTCACCGGAGTTGTCACTGAAGGGCTTTTTAGTAAGATAAAAAGTGATGCAAAAAAATAGACTGTTTCAGGACTATTTGAGAATTAGCAAATATTTTTATATAGTAAGTAAACATTTGTATAAGAGGTAAATATGAGATTATTAACTGTTTTTCTGCTAGTCATGACTTCATGCGTTGTTTTTGCCAGCAATGTCGCTGCTTCCTCGGAAAGCCAGAATACAATAGCTTACTCAGCGGAAAACTGTGGCCTCGACCATGCTGATGCGCTGATTATGGATATGACCGAAAAGCAGATTGTCATTCAAGACCTTAGTTTTGGCAAATTTATTCTGGTTGAGAGAGGTCGGGAAAAAACACCATCTGTTTTGCCTTTCCCTGACGATCTTCTATCTCTACATTTTTCTGAATCAGGCCCAATATTAGCTCTCACTCACAAAGGGGTTGTGAAGTTCTCGAATCTGGCTGAAGTTCTCAATTGGATGCAGACAAAACCAGCCATATCAAAAGCAATTCTTCTGCAAAATACTTCTCTAGATCTTGCCAGAAGCGTATACAGACTGTTCACAGATCTGGCTGGCAATATGGCTCTCTGGAACAAGAGTGAGTCATTGTTGCAGGTTTTTGATAAAAGCGGTAATTTCATAGATGCTTTTCCATGCCAGAGCAACCCCGTCCTTACCAATCGAAACTCTTTTATTTCAGCATTTTTTGCACCAGGGCTTGGTACACGGCTCACTGAAATAGACTTTGCCAGACCGGTCGAAAATGGTAAGCAAAAAGAGACAAACAGCCTATTTATTGAACTTCAGAGTCCACAGGAATTCCAGATTCTCACATACAATTCTTCAGACAACACATTCAAAGGTATATTAATGCCCCCACAACCTGAAAATATGGCGCTCAACGAGTCTGCGCAGGATGGAGGCATTGACGATCAGCAAAGCAATGTGAACCTTTCCCAGGATTCTATTGAGAGCAAGGAGACCAGCGCTGATGATGAAGCAGCAAAAGTCATGTTTTACTCAGATATCGATAAAACCGGCGCGATTAAGCAGTTACTGAGTTTGCCAGAGGGCTATTCTGCAGGCAAAATAAAAGAAATCGAAGATACTGTTTATTATTTGATACCACAGTATGAATTCTCTCCCAATGCAGTGACACTCAAAAAACTTGAGCTTTTGCAGCAGAGGATTTCTAAATAATTTACCTATCACTGTAACCTCAGTCAGCTTTTGGCCAAGTATAGTGTATACAAATTATTAATTAGCGAGGTAAATTATGAGAAAATCAGGAACTGGAATCAGCATATTGCTTCTGGTGTCTGCTCTTCTGATCTGCACATGTGCCTACGGCGATTCAAGCCCTTCTGAGTTGCTTCAGACCTATAGCGTAAAATTTGGTGCCAATGCGACCGCGAAACAACCGCAGTATCTCAGTAGAACCACAAAAATAACCTCTGATGATGCAGCTATCAAAAAGATCAAGCAACTTCAAAAAGCATTACAGGCAAACGGCCTATATCAGGACTGTCGTATCGATGGCTGGTTTGGGCCCTATACCGAGCTGGCTGTCATGGAATACCAGAGAGCCAACAACCTTACTGTAACCGGTGTTGTTGACGACAAACTGTTCAAAACACTTACTACCGCTAAGGCAACAACGGCCAGCGCCTCATCAACAGATAAAACGGCAGCAGCTCTTGCCAACTCAAGTTTTGGTAAGTATATGAAGCCTACCAAAAACTGCCCCTCGACTAATGCAAAAATCGTTTCTCTGGCAAAAAGCCTCAAAGGCAAAACCTCTTATCAGACAATGAAGAATCTCTTTTACTACGTTCGCGACAAAGTCAAATATAGTAGCTATTACAATACCAGCAAAGGCGCGCTGAGAACGCTTTCTTCTAAACATGCAAATTGCTGTGACCAGGCACATCTTCTGGTCGCACTGCTGAGAGCCGCTGGAATACCAGCCCGATATGGACATGCAACCTGTCGCTTCAAAAGTGGTTTGACAACCGGGCATGTCTTTGCATATGCCTATGTTGGTGGCAAATGGCTTCTGGTCGATCCTGTGAGCCAGTCGAATAAAATAAATAACCCAACCTGGTCAGCCCGTTCGACACCAAAAAAGTATACAACACTGCCATTCTAATGCTCTCAATTAGAATAATTGTCTGAGCATCTTATATCTACATAAAACGTGGTAGTTTTGCTCAAAGAAATGTTGGAGAGGAAATGAACAAATCTTATACTCTTGTTTACTGGGCAGATAACGGTCATTATGTTGGAAAAATACGTGAAATGCCAATAGTTCACGGCCTGGCAGACACCCTTGAAAAGCTTGAAACCAATATCCAGAATTTGTATCGACAGTTGTCAAAAGATCTCCCGCAACCAGTGTCTCTTAAGACCGTGAAAACCAAGTCGATAAGACTGAATCCCGGTTGAAGAAAGTGCGCTTTACCTTTAAAAAACAGATCAACCAGTGCGAACACTGTATAGCTCACCCGTTCTTTATTGCAAAATTTCGCATAGAAGCAAATTCCCATAAAAAAACTTTTACGCAAAATCTTTAAAGTCTTTATAATGAAGTCGGGGTATCTTTCATTCTGGTGTCAAAAATTATCTCCTGACAGGGCAGGTTAAATGCTTATTAGAATACTGAATCTGAAATATGCAGTTCTGTTGTTTCTGACGCTGTTTCTGCTGCCAGGCCCCATAGCAAAGGCTCAGATAATTGTGTCAGGAAATATTACCAGTAATTTGCCCACAAAATTGAATATCAATGATTCTTTTTCTCTTTTGGCAAGTGAAAGCGCGATATTTAGATTTCCAAACGGCACTGTTATAAATCTTATGGCGCCTTCGGAAGGCACAATAGCATCAGAGGGTCTTAATTTTAAACAATCTGCCTGCTTTATCAAGTTTAAAAATCTGTCAGACCGATTTATAGTTAAAACCAACCTAGCTGCAATGGCTGGAAAAGATTGTCAATTTTTTCTGCAGAGCAATCAGAAAGTTGTAAAGGTTGTGATAATGAAGGGCAAACTGAAAGTTCTGACAAGAGATAGCAAAACATTTCAGATTAGTGCTGGCGAAACCATTCTGCTCTCAGAAAATAAGATAGACAGCAGAAAAAGTGAGAATCATGACACTGCATTCTGGAAAAAGAATCCCGCCACTCAGTTAGACGATGTCAAAAATGCAGGCAAATCTCCGAAACGCTTTGGAGAACTATACATCTACAGTATGGCAATTCTTGAAAAAGGTGGTGGCACAGTCTTTTTTTCCGACCCGGATCGTAAGCCTGAATCTGCAGAAAATAAAGAAGTTTTTGCAAAAGCCGGGGCAAGAATAATTACCTCTGCCAGCGAAACAGCCAGACTCAGGCTTGGTGAGAAAACATTGATTAAAATTTCACCAGACTCTGAAATCCTATTAAAGCCTGCCCACCTCGAAATCGTCAAAGGTGAATGTCTGATCAGACATGGCAACACTTTGTTTCCGGTTAAAGTTGTGGGACCAATGCCTTTTTTAATCACACACGACAGCTCGATTGAAATAGCCAGAACTGATGAATCAATGCTGATAACGATCCAGAAAGGTAGTCTGCTAATTCCGTCAACAGATCAGCAATTGGCAGCCGGCCTCAAATTCAATCTTTCAAGCAATGGTCTGCAACCAGTAAATGTAGGAGTAATACCTGAGTCAATAATGGTTTCAAACAATGCAGAAAAAACGACATGGGGTTCTGGTAGAGATCTTTTAAATGAGATTCTGAGCGACAATGATCCATTTCTGTTTACTGACGAAACATCGCATGAACAGCCTGATTCGATTCAGCAGCAGAACACACCAGGAAGTCTGCTGCAACAGTATGAAATACGCCCTGAAAAAGAAAGAAAGTAATGTAAGGACAGAAATTTCAGAATGAAATGGTTTGAAGCAAAAAAATTGAATCTGATACAAGTCTATTGTGTCATACTCATGCTGTTTGGCTGCTGCTCTATCTGTCATGCCAAACCTGCTGATGCAGCAAATCCCTATTTACAGGCAATTGAAGCCTTTGCGCATAATGATTTTGCCAGCGGCGTAAAAAAATATTATCAGTTTGTTTCATTCTCAGAAATAATTTTGTCAAAGCAGATTCGCATCAGCGATCTCGAAAAAGCCCGGCAATTCTTTACAAACGCCGCTCTTTCGCCTGAAAAAAAAGAAAAAGCAGATCTTTTTCTGGCACTGATTGACAGAATCACAGAAAACTGGGAAGGAGCGCATGAGCGCATAGATTTCTTAAGACAGAGCCACCCGCGCTCGCTCGTCCTTTCCTATGCTAAAGGCGAATTGCACCTTGCTCAACATCAGATCAAGGAAGCACAGCAATACCTTGACTGGATAATAAAGGCGGCTCCGGATAGCCCCTTTGCCACAATCACCAGGGCACTTCTAAGTTTGTATGAAGGATCAGAAAATGTCGATGCAGAAAAAAGAAAAAGCGTTTTAATGGCTGCAGGTTACCGGAACTGGGACTTGCTTGAAATTGACCAGGCCATTCGTTTTTTTGAGATTGTTACCAAAGACTTTCCTTCAGAGAAAGAGGCCTTCAAATCGCTTGTTTTCATATACCTTGACCTGGAAAACTATAACAAAGCCCGAGAAATAAATGACAGCTGGAAAAAGAACAACAAAAAACCTCTTCTGGACCCTATGACACAGGTAAGACTTCTTCTGGCCAATGAAGAATACGATGAAGCTACTGTTATTCTAAACGATCTGGTGAGTCGGGACAGTTCAAATGAACAGGCCAAACTTATGCTGGCAGACTGCCTGTTCAGCCTTGATAAGCTTGAACCTGCACTTCTTCTTTATCAGGAAATCTTTCCGGAAAATCCCGGCAACATTGGCATAATTCAGCGTATAAAACATTGCATGGAAAGCCTCGGGAAAATTGACGAGGCAGTCAAATTGTTTAAACACCTCGCAGACATTGAACCAGATAATCCTATGATTCAACTGGATCTTGCAGAACTATATATGCTAAACAACGATCTCGACCAGTCTGAAGTATATTACGATCTGTTAAGCAGCTACGATAACCCATATTCAGACTACGCGGCAGAGATGTCCGCGAAAATTGCCCAGTATCGCCAGGAAAAAGCTATTGCAGAGCTCGAAGAAGCGGCGCGGCTGACTGAGGCAAATCAGAGACAGCATAATTCCGGTGATTCATCAGGCAGCTCAACCAGTTTACAGGTATCTGTGTCTGAAGATGCCAAAGAAATTCAAATTGACGAGCTCAAAAAATTGATGGCCATATACGAATAGATAGCCTCCTACGCCTGGTGAATATCTTTTCCTGGGTCAATCGAACAAAATCATCACCACATGTAGACCTGCAGCAAGTTTGCGTAGTCGTCAGTCCACAAGCTGTAGTTGTGGTTGGACGCGACCTCGTCCCACCGCGCATAGAGCTTGAGTGTTTCGAGATGCAGTGGGTTGCCGGCGGCAATCCAGTCTGAGCGGCTTATCTGATCGTAATCATACCAGTCATAACGTATCGAATAATTCGATGGTTCATCATAAGAGCGCAGACAGGCAACGCCAAGCTCGTCGCAGATGCGACGGATTACTGGTGATAGCTTAAAATAACGACTGGAAATATGAAAAAGCATCATGCCATCTGGTTTTATCTTGGCTTTGTAGAGCTTAAAAGCTTCGAGCGTCATCAGATGAATCGGTACCGCATCTGATGAGTATGCGTCGATTACCAGCAGATCGTAGGTCTGGTCAGGAATATTCTGCAGACTGACGCGCGCGTCGCCAATAATGTGACTGATGCTGGCTTTTGAATTCTGCAAAAAGCTGAAATAATCAGGGTTTTTGGCAATTTCAACGATCTTCGGGTCGATCTCAAAAAAGTCGAAATGTTGCCATGGTCGGCCATACCAGGCCAGCGTGCCGCACCCCAGTCCGACAACTCCAATATTCTTAAAAGCCCGGTTGATCTGCCCGACGCGAAACACTGAACCGACCGGCCCTTCCCGTGAATAGTAAGAGAGCGGATAATTCATGCGCATATTGTCAAGCCTGCGCTCTATACCATGCAGCGTGGTTCCGTGCGACAGGCAGTGAAAAACATCTTTAACACCTTCGATTTTCAGGTCTGGATCGATTACCTCGCCATCACTGGACAGCTTAGTGACCCTGAGAATGCCGAAAAAACTTCGATCGACCATGATCAGGCGCGGCGAAGTACTCATCTGCGAATAAGCAATGAGACTGACAACGATAAGTATTAATCCGACAGTTTTACGCACATTATTGAAAACATAAAGCAGAAGCAGCGCCATAAATGTCATGAACAGGCCGCTATCACTAGAAAGCTTGGTGAGATTATCTGTTTTCATTCTGGCGGGCAGAATCAGCAAAAATATGAATGTCGCCACAACCAGCAGCCGTTGAGCCATCGAGTATTCAGGATCATACTGGCTTTTAGCCAGCAGAGAACTCAAAATAACGCTGCCCAGGAGTGTGAGAATATATTCAACCTGAGTTTTGAAGCACAGCGGCGCGATCAGGCCATTAAATACACCGCCAAGTATGCCGCCCATAGACATCCAGACATAATACGAGTTGAGCTGAGTGACTGGTGGTCGATCTTTTGCCAGCAGGCCGTGAAAATACATGCAGATCAGAAACATTGCGAACAGGTGCAGCGGAATAATCAGCCAGGCGCGCTCTGTTATGCTGAAATGATACAGTATCATAGCCAGTATCACAGCTGGAAACATATAACGCTCCCATCTAACGTCTCGCCAGTAGCTGCTTCGCGCAAAAACCAGAACAAATGAAATCAGATACAACGACAGCGGAAAAACCCACAGAAGTGGTGCAGAAGCTATGTCCGTGGCGATGTGAGTGGTAACCGAAAGCATGGCGCTGCACGGAATAAAGCCCAGTAGACACCAGTAAAGAGAAGTTTTCCAGGCCGGACTGGCGCTATTACTTGAATTAAACTCTTCGACCTTTTCTTCTGTTTTTTTCGCATTGTCGCGCCAGAGTAAAATGCAGCAGACCAGCATCAGAATGGTTTGCACAATGAACAATACTGACCACAGCATTCTCTGTTGCGACAGGCGCAGTAGAGGCTCAAACATGAAAGGGTAAGACAAAAGCGCCAGCAGACTGCCAACGTTACTGGCGGCGTATAAAAAATAGGGGTCGGTCGAATCTTTCTGACCGGTTTCTGAGTAGTAACGCTGTAGTAACGGCGCGTTGGCGGCAATCATGAAAAATAAAAAGCCGATCGAACCGGCCAGCCTTGCCAGTAGCCAGCCAGTCGGGTTAGTAGCTGCAGTGATAGCACCGGATGTGTCGATATTAAGCGGAAGCAGCATAAATGCCCCGGTCATCAGCAGCAGATGCAGTATCGACTGACGCTGACAACCAAGATATCTGATCGACTTTTCGGCGTAAACATAACCAGCCAGCAGCGCCACCTGAAAAAACAGCATGCAGGTTGTCCAGACCGCCGGCACGCCGCCCAGATACGGCAGCAGTATCTTGCCAATCATTGGCTGAACCATGAAAAGCAGAAAAGACCCAACAAACACACACAGCGTAAAAGCTGTGGTCACAGTATTCACTATTTCAAATCTGCGCTTGCTGTTGAGCCACTCATCTCATTGCTGCGGCAATCGGCTTGGCAAAAACCAGTAAGATACCGAATTCAGCTGCGCCCATGATTACTAAACAAAGAACTTTTGAGGTAAAATTCAGACCAATCTTGCCGAATGGTCGAAAAAGGTAGAAAAGATGAATTGGCGCAGATGTTTGAGTCATTTTAACTCCAACACCTATTATATTTGCGATAGCACAGTGTACAAAACACTCACCGATTCCCATTCCCTCTGAGAAATCTTTATCTCTGACTGCTTCGGTGAATGCCCAGAATATAAGCGAATCTACCAGGATTAAAAGAGCGATAAATACGACAATTATCATAAAGTCACTTTCCTTATCTACTTCTTAAATACCTGAACTGCTGTTAACAAAATCAGTCACCAACGATTTTCAGATGCAGTTCTTTGAGCTGTTTTTCAGTTGCTTCAGCGGGAGCCTGCATCAGCAAATCCTGTGCGTTCTGGTTCATTGGGAAAGCGATGACCTCACGAATATTCGGTTCGTTGGCGAGCAACATTACAATGCGGTCAACGCCGGGCGCAATGCCACCGTGAGGAGGCGCACCAAACTTGAAAGCCTTGATCATGCCGCCGAACTTTTCATCGACAACACTGTTGTCGTAACCCGCGATTTCGAAGGCTTTATACATAATTTCTGGCAGATGATTGCGAATTGCACCAGAACTGAGTTCGGTACCGTTACAGACGATATCATACTGATAAGCCTTGATGGTCAGTGGATCCTTGGTCATCAGGGCTTCCATACCACCCTGCGGCATTGAGAACGGGTTGTGGCTGAACTGGGTGGCGCCGGTTTCTTCGTCTTTTTCGAACATCGGGAAATCAACGATCCAGCAGAAGCGAAAAGCATTTTTTTCACGCAAATCAAGTTCATCAGCCAATCTAATTCGGACTCTTCCGAGAAAAACTGAAGCTTTGTCGGCACTGTCAGCGACAATAAAGATGGCACTGCCGTCGGGAGCGTTGAATTTTGCGCGCAGTGCGGCTTTACTCTCGTCTGACAGGGGCTTGGCGAGGCTACCCTTGATTTCGGCGCCGGCAAAAATCAGCGAAGCCAGGCCTTTAGCGCCACTTTCGCGGGCAAAATCTTCAAGATCTTTCAAAAATTTGCGTGATTTATCGGCAACATTCGGAACACAAAGAGCCCGCACGACGCCGCCACCTTCAACTACTGACTTGAAAGCATTAAATTCCGAAGCAGCGAAAATATCAGAAACATCCTCGATTTCGAGACCATAACGCAGGTCTGGTTTATCGACACCGTATTTGAGCATAGCGTCCTGATAAGGAATTCGCGGAAACTGGGGTTTAGTTACTTCCCAGTCTGAAAATTCAGTGAACAGCCCGTAAAACAGCGTTTCGAGGTGCGCAAAAACGTCTTCCTGGGTGGCAAACGACATTTCGACGTCGAGCTGATAGAATTCACCAGGTGAACGATCGGCACGCGCATCTTCATCTCTAAAACATGGCGCAATCTGAAAATAGCGATCAAAACCAGAGACCATAAGCAACTGCTTGAACTGCTGTGGAGCCTGCGGCAAGGCATAAAACTTACCCGGATACAGGCGACTGGGCACGAGATAATCGCGGGCGCCTTCCGGAGAGCTGCTGGTTAGAATCGGAGTCTGAAATTCGTTAAAGCCCATTTCGGTCATGCGGCGACGAATGCTGGCGATGACCTTTGCGCGCAAAAGAATGTTTTTGTGCAGTTTTTCGCGACGCAGATCAAGAAAACGGTAGGTAAGTCGTGTTGTTTCTGGCGCGTTATCGTCGTCTGCAACTTGAAACGGCAAAACGTCGGCAGCACTCTGTATAATTACCGTGCTGACTTCGACTTCGATCTCGCCGGTCGGCATATCACGGTTCATGTTGTCACCGCGGCTGATAACGTTACCTTCGATGGTTACTACCGATTCGATTCTGGTCTTTTCAAAGTCACTGTGAGCCTGACTGCCGGGCGCTGCCATAAGCTGAGTTACGCCGTAGTTGTCACGCAGAGTCACAAACATAACGCCGCCAAGATCGCGTTTGCGATGGAGCCAGCCTGAGAGCTTGACCTGTTTGCCACAGTCGGAGCCGCGTAATTCGCCACAGTTATGAGTTCGGTAGATATGCATGCGAAAGCATCCTTTATCGGTGATTTTCGCCAAGAGTTTAGCGCAACCACCGCTCAAAAGCAACCCGGATAAACCCCAGATATCCCGGTAAAATTGAGCCACGCCATTCCCATTCATGTGAAAGAGCAATCACCCGGCTTCTTTGCTTTGTTTTCACGCAGAATTCTTGCCGAAAGCGAAGGTGGCATGCTAGTATCAGGCCAAGTCTGGTGCCGCTCATCGCACATTGAATGTTTTTGGGATGCATTGTCATGGTAAATTGAATATTACTTGAAGAAGTCATAATTTCGAGAAGGGGTAGATCCAAATGAAAAATCTCAATGGTCTGAGAAAAAACCTGAAGAAAACCGCGTTTGTGTGTGTTTTCGGGATAACGTTGATTCTCGCCTTTGCTTCGGCCAGTTTTGGTCAAGACGATAATACCGCCTTGAATAAACAGTTTCTGGGAACAATTGTTTCAGGAACTGTTGATCAGATTTCGAGACTTCTGGAAAATGGCGCCGACGTGAATTTTTGCGACGGAGAAGGACGAACGGCACTCCATTATGCGGTTCACGCCAAAAAGCTTGAAATCATCGAACTCTTACTGGCAGAAAAACCAGATCTTACGCTACGCAACAAGCAAAATCTGCTACCTCTTCATCAGGCTGCCCTCGAGAACTTCCCGGAGGCGATCAGGCTTTTTCTGGCAGAAGGGGTTCCGGTCGATGCCAGGGGATTTGACAGCAATGATGGTCCAAGCGAATCTACCGCTCTGATTCTTGCGGCGCAAACGAAGGCAATTGATGCAGCCAGGGTTTTAATTGAGGCCGGAGCCGATGTTAATGCCATAACCTGCGTAGATGGTGCTAAATTTAGACGTTCCGCATTATTTTGGGCAATCAAAAGCGGAGACAAACAAATGGCTGCGTTTCTCGAAGAAAATGGCGCGGTGAGACTGCCTCCAGGGGCCACTGATAATTAATTCAAGCAAATGAGTAAACTGAAACTATTTATTCCATTACTGATTGTCGGTATCGGTTTCTTTTTATATTCTGAAGTGCATGGAGTAAACTCTGACAACAAATTGCTCCTTTCTGGCAATTTTGAAATCGACGATGTTGTGGTGTCATTCAGAATACCCGGATTAATTCTGGAAAGACTGGTCGACGAAGGAGAAAGCGTTGCTTCAGGCGCACTTATTGCAAAACTCGACAGCAGCGAATATCGAATCGCGGTTGAGAGAGCGTCGGCAATATTCGAAGCAGACAAGGCAATACTGAGAGAATTGGAAAATGGCGCCAGAGTTGAAGAGAAGCAACAGGCACTGGCACAGTTGCAAATGGCTCAGGCCGTATTAAAACAGCTTGAAGCTGGTTCAAGGCCACAGGAGCTCGACACCGCCAAAGCGTTGCGATCTCAGGCTGAAGCTCAAGTAAAAAAGGCTCAGGCATCACTGGCAGAGGCCACAAAAAATGAGAAAAGATTTGCCAAGCTTTTAAGCGAAAATGCGATCAGTGAACAAGATCATCTCGACATGAAAACCCGGGCAGACGTAGCAAAAGCCAATCACAACGACGCTCTCGCCCGACTGGAAGCCGCCAGACAACAATTAAGCATGACGAATGAAGGTGTCAGAAAAGAAGAAATCGAAAAGGCAAAAGCGGTAGTAAATGCTGCCAGCGCCACTTTCGATCTGATTATTGCCGGGCCGCGCCAGGAAAAAATCCAGCAGGCAAAAGCAAAATCAGAAGCCTCTGAAGCATCGCTAAAACAGGCACTACTTTCACTTAGCTTCACTGAACTTGAAGCTCCAATGGCAGGGACAATTCTTGCAAAAGCCGCTGAAGCCGGCGAATTTGTTAAACAGGGTCAGCCCGTTGTAACAATCGGCAACCTGCAAAACATCTTTCTGCGAGTTTACGTCAGTGAAACCAAATTAGGCCTGGTCAAAATCGGACAGCCGGTCAAAATCAACGTTGACACCTACCCCAACGAAACATTTTCTGGCAAAGTATCATTCATCAGCCAGGAAGCAGAATTCACTCCAAAAAACGTGCAGACGCACGAAGAACGGGTAAAACTGGTATACCGGGTGAAAATATCTGTAAACAACCCCGATCAAAAACTTAAACCGGGCATGCCCGCTGATGCATTGATGGATCTGTAATCAAAATGTCTCAGGTCAGAGTTCGCGCAGAAAACTTATGCAAAAGCTTTGGCGAAAACAAGGCTGTCGATTCAGTATCTTTAAACACTCAGCCAGGCGAGATTTTTGGCATTGTTGGCCCGGATGGCGCGGGCAAGTCTACTTTGCTCCGCATGCTTTCTTCTATTATGGAGCCAGACGCAGGCACTGCCGAGGTTTGCGGATTTAACTCCATCAGTCATGCCGACGAGATAAAGAATCGTATAGCGTATATGAGTCAGCGGTTTGGCCTGTATCCAGATTTAACTGTCGATGAAAATATCAGGTTCTACGCAGAACTGTACAATGTCAGCGAAAACCAGTTAGAAAATCGAATTGATGAACTTCTGCATTTCAGCTACATGCACCCCTTTAAAAAACGCCTGGCAGGAAAACTTTCCGGAGGAATGAAGCAAAAGCTGCAATTGGTCTGTGCCTTAATTCATACTCCCGAAGTACTGATTCTTGATGAACCCACTAATGGAGTCGACCCGGTCAGTCGCAGAGACTTCTGGCGCATGCTGCAAAACCTGGCTGAGAAAGGGGTAGCCATTGTTGTCTCGACCTCATATCTTGATGAAGCTGAAAGATGTCACCGGCTCGCTCTGATGCATGAAGGCCGGTTTTTTGTCGTCGGCAACCTCAGAGACATTATCGCGGCCTCTGGCGTTGAAATATCTGTGTGGCGTGGAGATAGCGCCAAACTGCTATATGCCGACTTAAAAAAGCATGAAGAGATTCACGACATCCGTTTGTTTGGTGACAGTATCAGGATCAAAAAAGGCCCTGAATTTGCATCGACCAAAAGCAAAGTTGACAAGGTTATAACAGATAAAATGCTGGATGGGCGCTGGGAAGCTGATGAAAACCCAAACCTCGAAGATGTTTTTGTAAATCACCTTGAAAACCTGGTTCACACAAGCAATGATAGCTTCTCACATTTCTCACCACACCCGCAAACTTACGCCGATGGCAACTCAGTTAAAGTAAACAATCTCAGCCGCGCTTTTGGTGATTTTAAAGCTGTCGACGAAATCAGTCTTGAAGTCAAACAGGGTGAAATCTTTGGATTTCTTGGGCCCAACGGTGCTGGAAAAAGCACGACTATCAGGATGTTATGCGGACTTTTAATCCCTTCGTCTGGCGAAGGGACAGTTGCCGGTTTTGATCTGGCGAGTGAATCTGAAAAAATCAAGCAGAACATAGGCTATATGAGCCAAAAGTTCTCTTTATATGTAGATCTCAGCGTCAAAGAAAACATCAGTTTTTATGGTGGTATTTATGGTCTCAGTGGCAATAATTTTAACCGGAGAATATCCTGGGCCCTACAACTTTCGGGTCTTACCGGACTTGAAAATTCGACGGTTGGAATTCTCAGTCTTGGGTTCAGACAACGCCTTGCACTCGCATGTTCGTTGCTGCATGAACCGACCATTGTTTTCCTTGACGAGCCGACCAGTGGCGTTGACCCGCTGACGCGCAGACAATTCTGGGAAACGATCAGAGAAATGGCGCAGAATGGCATCACGGTATTTGTAACAACTCACTACATGGAAGAGGCTGAATACTGTGATCGTGTAGCTTTCATTAATCGTGGAAAAATCATGGCTTGCGGCTCTCCAGGACAGCTGAAGAAAAGCGTGATTAAAAGCAATATATTCCACGTCAATCGACTTCTGACTTCAGTGGAACTCGAAAAAATCCGTTCGTTGGCGTGCGTTATCGATGCTTATGTTTATGGCACCGGGTTTCATGTCGCCACAGCACAAAATCATATTCTTGCCGATATTGCCGAAGCCGTTCAGGACAATACAATGCTGCAGGAAAAGATCATACCAGTTGTCCCAGGAATGGAAGACGTGTTTGTACAGCTTTCAGCATCACACTTTGCGAATGATCAGGAAAGGGAATTTGTCTCGTGAACATTCGCAGATTCAAAGCTGTAGCCAAAAAAGAGTTTATTCATGTCATCAGAGACTGGCGAAGTCTCGGCATTTCTCTGGCAATTCCTGTTTTGTTGCTGATTCTGTTTGGCTATGCATTAAATATGGATTTAAACCAGGTTCCGACCATCGTCTGGGATCAGGCAAATAACCCGGAAAGCCGCGATTTGATTGAACTTTTTCATGGCTCACCTTATTTTAACCTCATCGCCAGAACCGACAATTATCGTGAGATTGAGCTGGCGCTTGGCGCGGGAAAAGCCCTGGTAGCTCTGATCGTGCCCGCAGATTATGGAAGAAACACTCTTCAGGGAAGAACTGCCAGAGCCCAGGTAATTGTTGACGGTAGCGATGCTAATACAGCAAACTTTGCGCTCAATTACTCCAAAGCACTTGGCATGATTGCCGGTGCCACTCTGCATGGATCAACACTAGAAATGGTATCAGGCCGTCAACCGACCAGGATTACTCTTAAGACGAGAGCATGGTTTAATCAGGATTTGCGCAGCAGAAACGTCATTATCCCAGGCGTTATTGCAATCGTTATGGTCATCATAGCCTCAATGCTTACTTCGGTAACAATCGCCAGAGAATGGGAAATGGGAACTATGGAACAGCTGATCAGCACTCCGGTAACATCTTCCGAGCTGATTCTCGGCAAGGTTGTGCCATATTTTTGCGTTGGATTTCTAGATCTCCTTATTTCATTCGTAGTCGGCAGATGGTGGTTTGGAGTGCCATTCAGGGGTAGTGTCGCGCTGCTTTTCATTTTAAGCAGTCTGTTTCTTTCAGGGTCACTGTTTTTCGGACTTCTGCTCAGCATTAAGCTTAAAAAACAGGTACTCGCCAATCAGGCTGCTTTGATGTCTGGCTATCTTCCCACTCTTTTCCTCAGTGGATTTGTGTTTGCCATTCCCAATATGCCCTGGTTTCTGCAGAAACTGAGTTTTATAGTTCCCGCCAAGTATTTTATCAGCATTTTAAGAGGCATTTATCTCAAAGGTGTTGGCATGGAAGTCCTCTGGCTAAATGCTTTGATACTGAGCATCTACTCAATTGTAGTTTTGAAAGCAGCCCATAAAAATTTGAGGCTAAAAATAGACTGATATGCTTAACCGCTTTAAACAACTGTTTATCAAGGAGTTTCTCGAGTTGTTTCGTGACCCGAGAATGAGAGTGTTGACCTTTGTTTTTCCGGTCATACAGATTCTCATTATGGCTCAAGCTTTTGTGCTCGAGTTGCACAACGTCAACATTGTCCTGGTAGACTATGACAAGTCAACACTTTCCCGGGAAATTGTCGCTGAATTCACCAGCAGCGGCCATTTTAAAATAAGCAATTACGCTGATAGACTCGAAGAAGCAGAGAAACTCCTGGCCGCCGAAAAGGAGAGAGCGATTATTTATATTCCTGCAGGATTTGCCAGCAAGGCGCTCAGATCAGCCGGCAGTGAAATCTCATTAATAACAGACGGAACCGGCAGCAATGATTCCGGGCTCATTCAGGGCTATGCATCCTCGATTTATGCTGATTTTCTGCGCAAAAAGAATGGCGGACCGCCATCGGTGATTGAACCGGTCGCCTGGTTTAATCCAAATCTTGAAAGCCGATATTATTACATTCCCGGGCTTATCGCAATTCAAATGATTGTTATCAGCTTTCTTCTCGCCTCAATTGCTATAGTTAAGGAAAAGGAAATCGGCACGATTGAGCAGTTGATGGTTACGCCGATAACCGTCACAGAATTCATTCTTGGCAAAACTCTGCCATACATGGCCATAGGCTATATCGCTGCGACCATAATGCTGATTGCCGCCTTTGGATTTTATGGAATAGGGGTAAAAGGCAGTTGGATTCTTCTCTATTTCTGTGTCGGTATCTTTCTGGCCGGCAATCTGGGCGGAGCATTGATTATCAGTGTAATTTCGACCACTCAGCAACAGGCGCTGCTGACATCGTTTTTTTTCATGTTGCCATGCGTAATGCTTTCTGGTCTGCTTTTCCCCATACGAAACATGCCGATGCCGATACAATATCTTACTATGATCAACCCGCTCAGATGGTTTTTTCAGATTCTAAACGGCATTATTGGCAAAGGCAGCGGAATAGGCGAGCTAATGATGCCAATCATTGCACAGATAGGCATTGCCGTAGCATTCATCTCAATTGCAATTGTTAAATTCCACAAGGCTACGGATTAAAGAACGCATCTGTCAGATGCATTCTGTTAAAAACTTCGCAAAACACAGACAAACAATGCCGACAAACTCAGCAAAATAATTTATTTAAAGAATCACTATTTTTCAGTCTTAACATAAAGATAGCCTGTCCCACGAATCGTTCTAATTAGTTCGTTACCGTTGCTATACCCAAGCTTCTTTCGCAGATTGCTCATGTGCACGTCCAGACTGCGATCATCATAAGTAAGTCGCCGACCGAGGACTTTTTCGGCTAGAAGCTGGCGCTCGACTATGGTTCCGGCAGAACGCATAAGCTGTTCGAGAATCGAAAATTCGACTTCGGTCAGACCAAGGCTGACACCGCTCTTTTCGGCAGATCTGGTTGCCGTCTCCAGCTTGATATCAGCGATCTTGATACGCCCGGAGTCTTTATCACCACTATCATCCTGAGACGGCGTCAGTCGACGAAATACTGCCCTGATTCTCGCGATCAGCTCACGCGGGCTGAACGGTTTGGGTAGATAATCGTCAGCGCCAAGTTCGAGACCGAGAATGCGGTCAACTTCGTCACCGCGGGCAGTAAGCATGATTACCGGAATATTAGAGCTTGAGCGCAGATTCTTTAATACTTCAAGCCCGTTCATTTCGGGAAGCATGATATCGAGTATAACCAGATCAAATTGGCCATTGATAGCCCTGTCTAGTCCGCTTTTTCCGTCATAAACACAGGTTGGCTCAAACTTTTCTGAGCTCAGGTATTCAGCCAACAGTTCACAAAGTTCGGTGTCATCATCGATTATCAGGATTTGCTTCATAAATTCACCTTTATAGCAGCCTCCATTAACATTCTGATCAAGCTTAACCCAATATGCAACAGATCTCTGAGCTGACAAAGTTAAGAATTGTTAAGAATGAGGCAAGCCACTTTACCCTTCTTTGCATTAAGCTTAATGCATCTGGGCATGTAAAAGATTATATTACAAATATGGGATACAGAAAATTATCTTTGGAGGTTTCAACGTGAAGAAAAAACTCACTTTTGTTCTGTTCGCCGTTTTTATGGCAACGTCAGCGCTGACTCTTTACTCAGCGGAAAAAGAAGGGTTTAAACGCATCGAAAAAATTGAAATACGCAAAACCCGCGGCGGAGACGACATGCTGCCGGCAGGCTTGATGAGATTGTTTAAAATTGCCGATGAACTTGAACTTACTAATCCACAGCTTCTGCAACTGCGCATGCTTTTTCAAAAAAGAGATGCAAACGTAAAAAAACTTATGGAAACCAGAAAAACTGACAAAAAGCTTTCTGACCCAACTCTCACTGAAGAAGCCGTAAAAATATTTGCTGCCGAAAAAGCAAAGGCACTGGAAACCCAGATATTAGCCAGATATCAGATGCAGCAGGATTTGAAAAAAATCTTTACTCCCGAACAATGCAAAAAACTTGAAGAGATGAAGGCAAAAAAATCACACAAAGAAGGCATGCCTTTCTTTGGCAAGAACAGACCGCCCAGGCCATTTCCAGGTGATGGTCGGCCACCGAGACCATCCTTCGATGGCGACAGACCGCCAATGCCCTTTCATATGATGCACAGAATGGAAAAGAACCACAACGAAAGCCCGTTATTAGAAGAAACTGGCCGTGAAATTGAATCAGAAATCGTCATCGAAAACGAAACCGACGAGTAGTCAGTAACCCGCCGCAGAAGCCTTCTTATAAACCAAATCTGACTTATGGCTGCCCTTAACCGGGCAGCCTTTTTTCAGTTCCGCTGAAAAGTCAGTCCGGTATGCCAGTTTCTCGGGGCAAATGGGTTCTGGCTGACAGATTTGAAGAAATCTGAATAAACCACATCATAAAAGTTGCTGATTAAAACGCCCTTGCTGTGGTCAGAGCTGCTGAAGCCTTCTCCGGCCTGAACACTATCAGGTAGATGTGCCAACTGCAGTTTAATGTTCCATAGAAAGTTCTGGTCGGCAGCGGCGGGGCCAATTTTAACCGGCTGTATTTTAAGCTGCTGTACTCTTTCGCTCAAAACTTTGATGCGTTCTGGTGCGCCATCTGACGATTCGATTCTGACCAATTTGAGCAGATCCGAATTCTGCAGTCTTTCGAGGCGGTAGCGCACATGCATAATCGGGCGCAGCAGCATTCGCTGGCCGCCAACCGTTTTTCTGGTCAGTTCTGGAGCAAGAGTGTGGCGATATAGCCGATATTCGACTCCTGCCAAGCCGTCTGCTCTAGAAAAATCGGCTTCGAGCATATCGCCAAATGTGAGACTAAAGCCGCCATTATACGGAAAACAGCTATTTTTCAGGTCGTCATGAATTTGCAGGCAGATGCGGCGACCCTCGCCAAGCATATCTATGGAGACTACACCAGACGTAGAAGATCTCATGCCGGTCTGATATAGACAAAAAAGAGGCACAGCCAATAACGTTGTTATTGCCAGTGCGATGGCAACTTCAGCGAGAGTTATACCTCTTTTGCCAAAATTTATCATTACTGATTCACTATTATCGTTGAGCGGCTTAACTGCTGACCAGGCCCTACTCCAAGCGGGTTACCGCTTAGCGACGATCTGATATTTACTTCTACCATCACAGCTTTTATACCGCCTTTTTCAATTGGCGTTGCCGTAATTCTACGCTCAAATCTGGTAGCTTCTTCTGGCCGTTCGATGCCGGTAATCTCGCTGACAGCAGCTACTTTCTGCCATTCGTTGAATTTGTAATCGACAATACCTTGATTCTGATTTTCCAAAATCGCGTTGCAGCCAAGAAAACGAAATACTTCGAGTGGTTCACAAGCGACCTGTTCGGCCAGATACTGGTAATATGCGTTAGTTGTTCCTCTATTTGACTCTGAAATTATGGTGAATACGTAGATAGCGAGAAGACCAAGGATCATTGTAGCAAGCATGGCTTCAACCAGCGAAAAGCCCTTTCGCGAAAATCTGTCTGCGCTGCAATAAAAAATCATCAGTTTCTCGCCCCTGATCTGAAATTAGCCCAGGGTGAAATACTGATCTGAAAAGACTTCTCACTATCACGACAGACTTCGTCAAAACTGATTTTGTGGGGAGTGTTGCTCCAGGCGTCAAGATTCAGGTAGTCCGCAAGCAGCATTCCGTAAAGATTCAATGACTGCTTTGATTCAATGGTGCCACTGTAGCTCGGATTAATCGCCACCAGTGCAGCTTCGATCTTTTCAGAAGTATTCAGAACTATATTGCCCTTACGTGCATAAAGAACCAGAAAATCATTGTCTGTCTTTTTTGTGAGTGCACCGTTTATCGAAAAGCTATCGGCAACTATAACGCCCTTGCCGTCAATCTTCCAGTCACCGTCAAAAGTCAGTTTTTCTGCGCAATGCATGATGCCGTTGAGTCTTATGATTTTCTGCTCTTCGTCAATAACTCGCAGGCGTTCAAGAGCGCTTGCACGCAAATTACGACCAACCCATAGGGTGCTGCGGCTATAAAGTTCGAGCTCACTCAATTTGTCGTTGCTGGTGCGACTGCCAAAATCACTTATCTGCAGACGACTGTTTTCGTCGAGGACCTGGCCGTCACGCCGTAGCATCAATGGCTGGCACAGTTTGCTGCCCTGGTTATCAAGGCACAATACCGAAGCTATCAGATAATCATACTGCGTTTGCAGATACTCTTTTGCGATGACCGACTTTCGACCTTGCCTCTCATCAACCAGATTTACTTCGATTAGAATTGCAAGGATTCCGTGACCTTCTTTTGGTGATGCATAGTTTCGATTTTTGTGATCATAGTTTATAAAATTAACCACTTTTAATCTGCTCGTAAATTCGCAGGTGTAACCAGATTGAATAAGACTGCTTATCTTCTCGCTGGCCAGTGGCAGGCGCATTTCGGTTTGTGCGCCAGAAACCGCACCGAGTAAAAACCAGAAAAACTGTGAGCGACGGTCACGGCTGTCTCGCAACATCACGGCCATTGCTTCTTCTCTCAACATAAGTGCGATTTCACGCGCAACAAACTGGCTTTCCAGACGCTGATCAGTGGTTTTGACCGCCCGCATCATACGAAAATAGCTGAGCGACAAAATGGTCAGGCTGATTGCAATAAATACAGCCAGCAACAGTACAGAACCCCGTCTTTCAATCATTTTATTTCGTCTGTTGGCGATGGAAACTGCAACTGCGGAAAGGAAACTTCTTCGTCATGTTTCATGTTAACACCAGTGTTGCGATCTGTTGCCCCTGCCGAGCTTGCCTGACCTTCAATGCTGGAAACCGACGTTTTGCCGCTGTGATTGTCTGAAGATCCAGAGCGCGATAGAACGGCCAGAGCAATCGCCGCAGTTAATGCTACGCCAATGGCTGCTGCCAGTATTTTTGGTTTTAGAGCAGCGATCAGGCCTGTTCCTGTTGCGGACGTTGTCAGGCTGTTTTCAATCCGACCGATGAAGGCCGCAGAAGGCGCGATATCTGCGGTTGGTGAACCAGATGTTTTAAGCAACGCAAGAAGAGCCAGTGCCGAAGCACATTTCTGGCAGGTTTTCGCGTGCGTTTCAACAGCAGAGTTAGTTCCGCCGCTTTCAACAGCCTGGTCAATAATTTTTTCGCAGTCTACATCTGACATAGCCATTAACCTTAAGACTTGTGTTGTTTGCGCAACCTTATGATCAATCGATGAAAGATCAAACGGGTATTTCCTTCTGATGAGCCAAGGATCTCAGCAATTTCGCAGAAAGGCATCTGTTGAAACACCCGCAAATCCAGCAGAACTTTTTCCTGCGGTTTAAGCCCCGAGTAAAGGGCATCGACCGTGGCATCTGAAACGACCTGAATCTCTGGCGTTCGGTCATCAGGCAGATTCAAAAGGTCGAGTTCACTGCCGGTAATATTGAATTTCTTTTCCTTTCGCAATTTATCAATGTGCTGATTTTTAGCGATTCTCAGCAGCCAGCCTACAAATGAACCCGAGGTTCTGAACTGATCAATTTTTCGAAACGCATTTATGAAGGCCTCCTGGGTGATGTCTTCAGCATCGGCTTTTTTTACGCCATAGCCGAGCAGATAATACATCACGGTCCCGTAATGCCTTTTTACCAACATGCCAAACGCCTGTTTCTGGCCATTTTTGGCCAACTCTATCAGCTCGTTGCTGTCAAGATTGTCGGCATTGGGTATCAAAGCATGGCGCCCGCATCGAGTACCTGATACATCAGAACTATTGCCCTTTCCTTTAAAAATAACGTATGCAAAGATAACAATGTTACATAAATAACCATATTTTTTGCTGACCTCTGCAGTTTCTATTCTATGAAAGTGTTGCCTGATAATCATTGCTGCAGCGTTGCGGCAGCGCGACAAGGCTTCACGCTGCAGAATACAACTTATTGTGCAGCAATGGCAACCAGAATCAGCAGGCAAATAAAAAAGAGCGGCTTTGCAGCCGCTCTCAGATTTGTTGCCATCATTGTTGTAATCAGTTATTTAGATATTCTACTCCACCCATAACTTTGTCTTTGAGGAAATTGTACCTTTCCAGGTCAATTTTGCCGCCGTTAATTGCCACAAAGTAGTTGCCAACAATTTTACCGCCCAGGAAGTAATAGCCACATGACTCGGCAAAGTCTTCTTCTGGTTTGGTTTCGCCATAGTCGGACACGCTGTCGCCTTTGATAACACCACCGGGCCAGAACGCTGTTTTCCAGGCGCCGAAGGTCAAAGGATTGGCAATATGAAAGCAGTGCCCCATTTCGTGTACGAGAGTTTTCTGAAAACCCACTTTTATCTGATACAGCTGCTCTTCTTCGCTCGGATCACGCCCATAGTATTCTTTAAGCTGCTGATAAAGACTAGCAGAAAGCTCTGTAGACGGATTAAGCATATGAACCACCAAGTGCGGCGGCTGCACATAGCCACGTGCTGTTTCTGCTCCCGCGGGTCCTACTCCATCGCGCACAACCTTGTCGGTGAAAGACTTAAATTTTGTTGGCAGTTTTGAAAAAGTTTCATCAGCTATATTCAACTGCCCTTCGGTCCAGACTGCGCCATCGCCATCTGCTACTTCAATGCCATATTTTGTATTGATCGAATTTTTGAGTTCCCCAAGTGGATCTGTCGGCTCGACATCTGTACCTGTACCAGTGCCCGTATCAGTTCCAGTATCAGTTCCAGTATCAGTGCCAGTATCAGTGCCGGTATCAGTTCCAGTATCAGTTCCAGTATCAGTTCCGGTATCAGTGCCAGTATCAGTGCCGGTATCAGTTCCAGTATCAGTGCCGGTATCAGTTCCAGTATCAGTGCCGGTATCAGTTCCGGTGTCAGTGCCGGTATCAGTGCCGGTATCAGTTCCAGTATCAGTGCCAGTATCAGTGCCCGTACATGTGCCGGTGTCAGTACCGGTGTCAGTTCCTGTATCGGTGCCTGTATCAGTCGGCGGTATTATTTTTTCGCAGGCTACGATTTTTATTTTGCCTAAATTTATAGAGACTCCGGTCATTCTGGCAGTCAGAATTCTCAGCAGGTCGCTGATTATACCCTGAATTCTTTCTTCAGCACTCACTGTGCCAGTGGCAATGACCTCAGTGCCAGCGATTTCAATTGGTTCATCGTCAAACGGATCTACCGGCTCGCCGACGAAATCACGCCCGCCTTCGCCTGCAAACTGCGACAAAGCTGATTCAGTCGCCTGATAGATAGTTTCAACATAGCTGCCGCTCTGTGCTACCGTTATTGCCGGCAGCCCGATCAGCAAACATGCAATTAAAGCTAACATTACAACAAACCGTCGGTTCATGTTTTTTCCTCCGACTGTACCAATCTAACCTAATTATACTGATAAATTTCCATTTCGGTAAAAACTAAATCTGCAAAGATTATTTTTCGTTTGAATTATTGAATTTTGCCCGAATATGAGTTGTCTGGTAAGATGGTTGTAAGAATTCGAGTTTTATGGCAGCAGATTGTCTGGAGGCTATATGAAATATTTGGCAGTGACTGTTCTGATGACCCTGTTCGCAGTCGGAGGATATTGTATGATTGAGACCCTGAGCCTGGAAGAGCTCGTACAGAGTTCTGACGTGGTTGTAATGGTTGATGTGATCGGAGTTAAGTCTGTAGGCAAACTACCGTCCGAAGTGGAGGTTATTGCAAACCTGGTAAAGGTCAACGAACCGCTTAAGGGCAATGTGGCTGTAGGAGAAAGTCTTAAGATAAAAACTTATCGCGGCATAGAAGATAATCCCGATCTGGTTGAAGGTTCGCGGGTACTCCTTTTTTTGCGACGAAATGAGAATCATTTTACGGTCTCAAACGGCATCCAGGGCTGGTGGCCAGTCGGAGAAGACGGCAAATTCATGGCCATGGGTAAAAACAAAACGCTGGATGAGGTCAAAGAGGCAATAAAACTTCCGATAAAACCGAAACTGGACAGACCAAAAGTCAGCCTGTGATTATTAAGTAATCATACCGACAATTCGAGTTTTATATAGCTCATTATGGCCGGGAATCTAACGGCAATAGTGTTATTTGATTTTCCCGATTGGCGTAGCGCCTGAGACACTTGTCAGGGTAATTCAGCAGGCCTCATTTAAAGGTTGCCAGAAGATTTGACTGTTTCGCTTTGCGAAATAGTAATATTTGACATTGAAAAAGCAGTCACTGCATAATTGGCATACTTAATTGGCGCCAGCTGGAGCATTCATGAAAGTAACCGATCTCGAAGACAATTTTGATCCCCTTGACATGCACAACTACCGGATGGAGAACCTGCCGGTAAGAGAAAAAACCCTGATAGAGCAGCGTATTGCGCAAATTGGCGCGCCTCTGGCAATACTGGCTTTCGTGCTGATCATGTGGGTCATTCCCCTGCCGTTTCTACAGAATCTTGATTCTGCAACCCTCAGCAAATCAGCAAAGGCCGCTTTTGACAAACTGGGCGCCGAAGGCTTCAGCAAAATAAATGTTGCCATGTTTGCGGTATTCGCTTCTTCGGTAATTTTATGGATGACCGAAGCCATACCCAATTATCTTACCTCGTTGATTCTTATCATAACCATGGTGTTCACCGGCATTCTGCCCGAAAAGGTCGCCTATGCACAACTTGGGCACGAGATCATGTGGCTGAACATTCTTTCCTTTATCCTGGCATCTATGCTGGTAGCAACCGGTGCAGCCAAACGATTTGCGCTGTGGTTCATAGTGCGCTACGGAAAAAATGCGACTTCGATATTCATTTCGTTCATTTTAATCAATGTTGTGCTCTCTGCATTTATCTCGGCAACCACCGCCAAGGCTGCCATTCTGCTGCCAATATTTATGGTAGTGGCAGCTGTTTACGGGGCAACCGGCGGGAAGCACAAAAACAACTTCGGGCGAAATGTCGTGCTACAGAATCTCTTCTGCATAAATATAGGTGCCAGCGGTTTTTTAACGGGTTCTGGCGCAAATCTTCTTGCAGCATCGCTTATTGCTGGAGCGATTGGCCATGGCTTCTTTTTTCAGGACTGGCTCATAGTGGCTTTTCCGCTGTCGCTCACGCTGCTCTTCATCGGCTGGATAGTTGGCACAAGGATCATTTTCCCGCTCAGTGAGGCAGAAAAAGTTCCTCACATTCAGGGGGGCATGGAATCGCTCAATGAAGAGCTAAAAAAGCTCGGACCAGTCAAGTTTGAAGAAATCAAGGCAATAGCGCTGTTCGTGATAATTCTGGCACTGTGGGCAACAGATAAATATCATGGCATCAGTGCTACGGCCGTAGCTTTTGTTGGCGCTATTGTAGCCCTGTTACCCGGGATCGGGGTGGTAAAGTGGAACGACGTCGACATTCCCTGGCATCTGCTGATTTTCTCAGCCGGTGCTTATACTCTTGGCGCCGGGTTTAATATTACTGATCTTCCGGCTATAACCGTAAACGCCTTTTTTGACGCGCTGAATCTTGGAAGCACAACTCCGTTCTGGGTCCTTTATATAATATTGACCGGTACGATGATGTTCAGTGCCGTATTTTTTCAGTCAAAAACAATGCGCACCATGATTTTTGTGCCCATCGCAATTGGTGTTGCTCAGCGCTTTGGCTTTGGCGTATTGAGTCTTGCACTGCCGGTGGCGCTTTTGATCGAGCATGTATACGTGCTGCCATTCAACAGCAAGCCAGCCCTACTACTCTATTCTACCGATCAATACAGCTTTACCGACACCTTCAAGTTCGGTATTACCATGATGATTATAAGCTGGCTGCTGATCATTGTAATGGGCGAAACCTATTATAGGTTTCTCGGTTATACGCCAAATGGCGTATTTGGATTATTCTGATACCTGACAACACCTGACATGAAAAAGTCCCCGAAAAGTTTTTCGGGGGCTTTTTCATGCTGAATAATTTACCAAGAATTTCTCAGCGGCGGGAACTCTGATAAATAATACCAGTCTTGGTTTGATTGGGGCTGATAAAGAGCTTGCCGCGCCTGACCAGATCTACGAAGAAATTGTCTATACTGGTCTGCTGTTGTGACGATCTCTTTTCAGATGGTTCCATATTGATTTTGAACGAAAATTCAGCTATCAGTGGCTTGGTTGAACCCTTTACATACCAGATAGAAAAAATCGTTTTTGTCTTTTTTCTGCCAAAATCTATTGAACCGTGAAGAATCCGCTGCTCAATAACAAACAGATTGTTTACTGTCTTCAAACTTTGCTCCCTGTCCAGGTCCGCTATGGCCAGACGTGGATAGTATTTCAGTAGTTTTTTAACAGAATCTGGGGCCAGATCTAAGCCAGTTATCGTTCCGGAGCGCGAGAAAACCGAGACAGGAGTAGCTGCTTTTACGACAACATCAACTTCTGACGAAACATCGTTGCCATACTTTTTTGCCGGCTCAACTGGCGCAATAATGGTCGACTCGAGATCAGATGCGCGAAACTTGAGTGTCAGCTCGGTGTCATTGGTCAATTCCTCCGGGTCGTCTGTCAGCTCTTCAGCTGCCCTTTGCGGGCCCGCTCTTCTGAGCTCTCCAGCCTTATTGCTGGCTCTAAGTCGGAGAACAAAGCCCTTCTTATAGAGATCAAAAGTCGGAGTGTCGAGAAAACAAATTTCCCGATTAGGACTCGACTTTACCGCCTTCTCTGCTGAAAAACCGTGATCGTCTGCAACCTTGTTAACAAGCTCCCAAAAAAGCTCACAACCCTTTTTCACTGACACAAAGTTGTCGGCTTTAAGCAGAATTTTGTATTCGCAGGAGTCGGGAATTGCCGCTGAAGGGGCTGCAGCTGCCGGCAACGTTAAAAGGACAAACAGGGCTAAAATCAGCAGTTTTTTCATGCTTACTTCCAGTTTTTATAGGGATTTTTGGTCAGATTTGAGTTGAAATACCTCGGATCACTGGTTACCTGCTCACCCACCCATGTGGGAAGCTCGATTTTCTGATCTTCAGATGTAAGTTCTACTTCAGCAACAATCAGACCATCGTTATCGCCAAAAAATTCGTCGACTTCCCAGACCAGGCCAGCATAGTTGATCTTGTAGCGATTCTTTTCAATCAAAGGTTTCTCGCAAAGATTGCTCAGCATCGCATCCGCATCAGCAGCAGGAATCTCATACTCATATTCCGCACGCGAGGCGCCGATGGTGATGCCCTTGATGGTCAGAAAGCCTTTGGCATCGATAGTTCTGACTCGAACAGTACGTTCTTTAACCGTAGAAAGATAACCCTGACGATAGCTGGTGCCCTTAGCCAGTTTTTTCCACTCGGTGCTTTTTACCAGATACTTGCGTTCGATTTCTTTACCCATTGTTGTCTCCTATTCCGGAAGCGATTCCATGCCAATTATTCGCTTAATGGCATGCAGGTAGTTGATGTTTTCGTACTCTTCGAGGCCAAGAAGAGTTTTGGCCTTAAGTATTGCGTCCAGATCAGTTGATTCGACGGCAATTGTTTTGATAGCAGCGCCATTAATAAGCAGTTCGGCATATTCGGTGATACATTCGTTGACCATGAACCCGAATCGTCTCTTGACAACTCTTACTGGCACAAGATCTTTGTGCGGTCGGATGACTTCGTTAATGAACTGATCAAGAGTGTATTCGTCGCGCTTGAAAGCAGGCAACTCAACGCCAAAAGCCGGAAAAACCTTCTCGGCGATTTCGCTGGCCTTCATCGGAAAACTCCCTTTCATTCTGGGATTCCACTGCTCAAGGCCTTTTTCACTTTTCACAAAAACCTTGATATCCATCAGATCATCGCGAATCTTGGTGTTGTTTTCGCTATTGCCGGAAGACATGATATATATTTCTGAGCTTTCTCTGATCTTGTCGAGCGGAGAAAGTTTGCGCATCTTATTTTCAACCAGACCAAAATTCTGGGCGAAGGTTCTGAATTCAAAACGGGGTTTAATTTCTGTCATAAAAATCCTTTCAAGATTTTGCTTCTGACAATTCTAGGGCAATAATCGGCTTTCTGCAAGAAGGGAAAATCTGAACGAGGCAATGAATGCCGTTAAATTTGCCCCACATCAAATTAATCAACCATCAGAGACTTGTGCATCTTAAATACCAGAATGAAAAAACGGCTCATCGTTAGATGAGCCGTTAAAAGGGTTTAAGAATCAGAGAGAGAGGTAGTTGCTTGAAAAAACTTGAGTGCTCAGAGGAATTCACCTGACAGTGAAACCTCCATTCATCTCATAGGCTTGCTCCTTGGTTTCGATAAGTTGAGTAACTCATTTCAAGAGGAATCAACACACCTTAATGATACGCATTTAGTGTGCCAATTCTAAATGATATTAAAAAGACAGCATTAAAGCCCGCTCAAGGAAAACAAAAAAACCTAGACTACGAAATACAGTATAAAATACTAACTATAAATACGATATTTCGTTGGCAAGCAAAATCAGCGGAATATTGTCAGCGAGATAAAAACCGCTAAAAGCTCGCTGCGCTGCGATTGTCGTTATTCGCCTTGGCGCGCTTTAACTGGAAGTCGCGAAACAAGAAAAAGCTGCCAGTTCTCAAAAATGAATTCTTCATCCGGCAAGATCAAGTATTGCCCAGAATCTATCCCGGAAGTCACAGAGTCACCGCCACGCTTGATGAGCAGAGCTATCTTATGATCATCCTTCAAATCTTTTAACAGAGCAGAATCCCATGTCTGCATTTTTTTGCCAAGCGCCCAGATGACTTTCATGTCGAGATTGTCGGTATAAAATTCGCATACAGATAAGCGCGCACTGTTTCTCAGCTTCAGAATTTCCATGAAGTTGTCTGGCTTCATATGTTTGCCTGTCAAAGGAGCCGACGCTTGCGTTAGTAGTGCGAATGCTAAAATGACATATACCAGATCTGGTGTCTTGCCAATCCGCAGCATGCTGATGAAGTGAACGAGCATCGCAATGCTTGCTGATACGATTAAAGCAAGATAGATGCTGAAGCCGTAATTAAAAAAGTAGTAAACACCGGCAGCTATGCCAACCGCTAAAAACACCATGGATAGAAAAGCATAAAACGTCATAATCCATTTCGCTACAAAGGACTTGCCTACTCGCAGAACAGAATCCATCAGTCCGCTGACATAGCCTCCGATGAGAAGAGCCAAGGGAATAGTCAAAGGCAAAAGATACCTGTCCTTTTTTTCCGGAATCAAGCTCAGCAAAACGACCGTGAATATGATCCATGATATAATTTTTCGGCTGGGAAGGCGCTCCCCGATAATTTTGTCGCTATGAGGTGGCCAAAGCGCGGGCAACGCAAAAAACATCCAGACACCAGACATGACCGGAAATTGCAGATACCAGAAAAGAGATTTAACATGTCTATCGCTCCATGCGGCGACTTCCTTCAGCGCAATTGCCTTAAACTCCTCAGAGAACGATAAATATAGGTAAGCTGGCCATGCAACACTTATAGACATGGAGATCAGGACGGAAACCAAGATCATTTTCCAGTGCTGTAGATACTTTTTTGCATCACCACTGATAATTTCGCTCAACAAAAAAGGCAACAGAAGCGCATAAAAAGCAACTGGCCCCTTGCTCACAAAAGAAAGCCCCATGAAAATACCGGCAGCAATGAAGTAACGCTGTTTTTTGTCGGCGCCTGTTGTTGCTTTGTACAAGGTGTAGATTGCACCAAGCATGAATGCGTGGCAGAACACATCCCAGGTACCTCTTCTGCTCATGTGCATAAACATATAGCTCGTGGATAAAACCAGAATGACTGCTACAGAAGTTTTTGGCGATCCTCCGTAAGACCGAGTAAATCTATAAAGAAACAGCAATAAAAGCAGTGCTGCCAAACCTGCCGGCAGCCTGTTGGCAACGAGATTTGTGTCGGTGCCGGCCAATTTCATTGCGATGGCAGTAAGCCATGTTGGCAAAGGAGGCTTGGCAATGCGCAATTCACCATTCATAGTTGGAACAAGCCAGTTATCGCTCTCAATAATCTCTCTGGCAGTGATAAAATTTCTGGCTTCCATCAGGTCAACACTGATGAGATGGCTATAAGAAAAAATTCCGCAGAAAAGAATAAATATAATTGCGGGAAAAAGCAGATAGTCTGGAAATGTCTTTATCATGCGTTCTTAAATGTAATAACCATAATATCTGCTTGCCTAAGATAAACTGGCTAAATCTTTAATCTTTGGCTTAAGCGGTGTGACATCGCGGTCGAGTCTGAATCTTAAAAAACAGATCTTTTTGCCAGCGGCAATGAATCTTTCTTCGTAAAGCGTTTGAATTGGCGCCATCTTGTCTTTGATCGGCGAAGCATAGAGGTCGTTTGTGTGGTCAAGGACTTCGAGATGATTTTTGCGGGCAAGGTCAAGCGTAAACTCGTAAAGATCTGCGTCATCGGTTTTGAGGCAGATATTACCATCTTCTCTGAGAATTTTACGATATCGGTTGAGAAAATTCGGAGCGGTCAGACGACGACGAATCCTGCCAGGGAAAGGATCTGGGAAAGTGATCCAGATTTCGCTTACTTCCTGGGCAAAGATGTTAGGCAAAAGCTCAATCTGGCTTCTTACCAGCCCAGCATTGTTCAACTGCTCTTCTTTGATCGTGGTAGCGCCAAAAAACAGGCGAGAGCCCTTGATATCAACGCCAATATAGTTTTTATCAGGATTAAGGCGGGCCAGCCCGATTGTGTATTCTCCGCGGCCACAGCCAAGTTCTAGCAGCAACTCGTTGTCGTTATTAAAAAACTGCTCGCACCATTTTCCCTTAAGTTCATGATCCTGTTCGATCAGATCAAGGGCAGCAGGCTCAAATAGCCGGTCGAATTCCTTATTGGCTTTGAATCGTATAAGTTTTTTCTTACCCATAACCGGCCTTTCGCGTGATTTCAACTGACAGCCTACCGCAAAAAGACCATTAGCGCAAGCCAGTGTCACTTGCCGCTCTCTGCGGCCGAGCAATATTGTTCATAAAACCTGACAACGCAGTTAATTGTTTAATTAACTGACTAGAACTACAATTTGCCGGTTGGAACTTAAATCAGGAGATTTAAAAAATGAACAGAATTGCTCTAATTATTCTTGTCCTAACCCTTATGATTTCTCAATCCGTATTTTCGGCTCAATCAATTGAAATTACTCCGGTTAAATTCAATGAGGTTGACGCCGGCATGCCCTACAATGTCGAAAAGGTTCCGGTAACAGATGCAAAATCTATGACTGGTGCCCGCATTGCGATTGTTGCTGCTCACGGTTTCGAAGAGATAGAGGTAACCTACCCACTTGATTTTTTCATCTCTCGTGGCGCAACAGTGGATATAATCGCCCCTGACTGGATCAAAGATCGGGTTATGGCAGTGCAGTTTCTTAAGCCATCAGTATGGCTGCCTGTCACCAAAAACATTTCTCAGGCCGTGGTTACCGATTACTGCGCCATAATGATTCCTGGTGGTGCATGGAACCCAATTATCATGCGCACAGACCAGCAGATTCTTGAGTTTGTCAAATCAGCTCAGAAAGCCAACAAACTGATTGCAGCAGTATGCCATGGCCCTCAGGTGCTGATCAGCGCCGGTCTGGCAAAAGGTCGAATGATTACTGGTGTTGGCGATATCAGAACAGATCTTGCCAACGCAGGAGCAGAAGTGGTTCATGATCAGCCGGTTGTCGTTGACGGCAACATTCTTACCAGTCGCGACCCCAATGATCTGGCCGAATTCTGCAAGGGCATCGAAACATACCTTAAAAAGAATCTGGCCTTTTGCAAATCTCAGGAAAGGGACACTGCTGCCGCACTTTCTGTTGCTGAATCAATGAAGAACTCAGGGAACTGGTCAACGGTGTGCCCGGTATGCAAAGGAACAGGCAGGTTGTTTGGTGGGCCAGGAATGTATCCTTATGCCTGCCACGAATGCAATGGCACTGGCCATGTTCTGACCAATCAACCACCGATTAGCACTGACCACTGATCAATGACTCCAATACGAACTAACAAGGCTCCCCGACTCAAAAAAAAATGAGTCGGGGCAAACGCAATTCTTGCGGGGTAGCGAAACGATCTAAGAACGTCTTATTATTTTGTGAATATGGATGTATAATTTGAAAATGAGGAAAAAAATGGCAGCAGTAAATATACTGGCACACGAGAATACCAGATTGATCGAGCGTAATGATTTTTTCTCGCTTTATCTGTACAGCGGAACCGTGAGAAAAGATTTGAGTGTGCTTTTTCAATCTGATGAGCTGGCAATTTTTGTCTGCCTGTCAGGGAAATTTGTCAGCAGCACCGAGTCTCTCAGTTATAATTTAAGTGAGAGGCTCGTTTCCTTCGCTCTGAGACATAATTGTAGAAAGATGCTACCAGCTGACATTTTCACTGAATTTATCATTATAACCTTTACCCAGCAAACTCTTGAAAAACTTATCGAGACCGCCGGTGAGAATGTCAAGCTTACAATGAGCCATTTTACGTCATGTCAATGCACTGTTCACAATTGCAATTCCGAGATTATGGAGCTTTCGCGCAAGCTTCTCAACGAATCTACCGAAAAATACTGGGGTCATAGGGTTAAGACGCAATTTACCTTTCAGGAGCTGTTGATTTCATTCGTCAGGCTTTTTACGGCAGACAAAGAGGATGAGGTCGACAAGGCCACCGTTGTGGCAAAACAAATACTTGAGGCGTTCCCCGATAAAAATCTTGATTTAGAAGAACTTGCTGATAAATGTGGAGTTTCAAAGAGCCATTTGTGCAGGGTGTTTAAAAAGGCAACCGGGCAAACTGTCAGCCAGTATTTGAATCACATCAGGATAGAAAGAGCCTGTAGGTTGCTTGCAGATACTGGCGTTCCGATTGAGGAAATCGCTTTTGCATCAGGATTTAACAATGCAAGCTACTTTTTCAGGGTCTTTAAGAAACAGGTAGGCAAGCTACCGCTTGAATGGAGAAAGAAGCACTCTGTCGCCTCACAGATCGATGCGAAAAGACATATTTAGCAAGGAACTCAAAATGAATAGAAAGGTTTTTTGTCTGGTTCTGGCGGTTTTGATAGCGGTTTCTGCTTCTTATGCAGAATCTGGCGAGAACCTGGTTCGAGGTCTGGTTTACAAATGGTTTTCTTTATTTGACAGAAACGCTCCTGTCGCCGAATTCCTGCATTATCTTCCCAGCACGGGTTTCAAAATGGCATTCCCGGAACAGCCCATAAGCAATCATTCAGAATTTAACACATGGTACAAGGGCATCCTTTCGTCAATCAAGACTGCCAACCATGAAATCAAAAAGCTGTATGTGGTCAAAGTTGGCAATATCTATGAGGTAGAAATGATTGTGCTCTGGCGGGCGACTACCTATGATGGCAAAGAGGTGACTTTTGATGCCTTTCAAACCTGGAAGGTTGAGGTAGATAGATCGAATAATCTGACAATCAGGGAATATCTGGTTTCTGATGGTAAGGGTTTCAATAATTCGACCAGACATAAGCTCAAGGCAAAAAGAGAACCAGTTTTTGGCGGCTTTGTAACTATTGGCAATCATAAAATCATCGAAAATCTGGCTTTGGCCGGTAAGCTTGATTTTGTCTGGCTGGAAGCGGAGCACACCGAGTTTGATCCGGCAATCGTGCAGAATCTGACCATTGCGGCAGAAAATGAAAAGGTTTCAGCAATTGTCAGGGTGCCGGCAAACGATTTTAATCTGATCAAGAAATACATTGGCACGGGCGTGCAGGGAATTATTGTGCCATCGATTAAAACAGCTGATGATGCCAGAAATGCAATTGATGCAATAAAATACAGCCCACAGGGACAGAGAGCAGCTGGCGCCGAAAGAGGAAATCGTTATCTGGGGCGTTTTTCCGAATACAGAAAAAATGCCAACGACGAAATTATGGCAATTCTGATGCTCGAAACCAAAGAAGCGGTTGACAATATTGATGAAATTTTACAGGTGCCCGGCATTGATGTTCTGCATGTTGGCCCGTTTGATTTGTCGCTTTCTTACGACGTCGAAATGGGCAGCGACAAACTTGCTCTGGCTATTAAAAAAGTAGAGCTTGCAGCGCAAAAATATGGAGTACCACTTGGTAGCGCTGCGCCAACAATGGCTGTTGCCAGAGAAAAGATGAAAAAAGGCTATAGGTTTTTTACTATTCCTGGCGACATGGAATTGTTGCAAAGAGGTGTGAGGTCTTACTTTGCAGAGTAACTGCCTGCTGGCAGCAAAAAAATGTTCTACTGAAATCTGATAGCGCTGATTAATGAGAAAGGGCCGCAACTGCGGCCCTTTCTGTGCGAGATGGTGCAGGCTAATTATTTTTTTGCGAGATTGAACGTAGCGCGGCGGGATTCTCTTATCGAATAGACCACAAGCTTGTCAGGACTTACTTCGACTACTTTGAATTTGCCGTCGATAACCTGGCCGGTTTCGACA
>Ga0180007_10000123_pt1 | contig 138752 bp, 106 predicted proteins | sample MM_PC_MetaG_FD_121122 | JGI IMG/M metagenome (GOLD analysis project Ga0180007, IMG submission 121122) | Groundwater microbial communities from the Aspo Hard Rock Laboratory (HRL) deep subsurface site, Sweden - MM_PC_MetaG | ecosystem: Environmental > Aquatic > Deep subsurface > Groundwater...
TCTGTTTTAACGGACACCACCTATTATAGGCTGATGCAATCATCTTCTCACAATTATGCAGATAAAGCTACAAATGTTGTAACAATTTATGTTTATCCACAATTTGCAGTAGGGAGTATTTCAGATGATCAAACCGTTTGTTTCAATACAGCACCTGATTTACTCATCGGTACAGAGCCAACAGGCGGACATCTACCTTATACCTACCAATGGCAACAATCTTCGGATGGCGTTAATTTTACAGATATTGCCGGTGCCAATAGCTTGAATTATCAAGCTCCGGCTATCACAGTGAAAACCTTTTTCAGGCAAATTCAAACGTCTGCAAGCAACTGTGGAAGCTTTGCAACTGATCATGTAATAATGACGATTCAAGCGCAACCAATTGTGGATATTGGCGTTGATCAGGCAATGATTTGTTCAAACCAAGGCTATCAATTATTTGCTATTGCCGAAAACTATGGATCGGTGACATGGACCAGTTTAGGGGATGGAAGCTTTAGCGATGTAAATATTTTAAATCCGGTTTATACGCCCGGACAGAATGATATAGCTAGTGGTTCTGTAACTTTAGTTGTTAATGCAATCGGTATTTCTGCTTGTGAAATGCTCGCTTCCGATCAAATGATCCTTTCGTTTTATCCAACAATAGTGGTGAATGCCGGCAAAGACTTGACAGTTTATGAGAACTCCCAAATACAAATCGATGCAACGGTTACGGGCTCAGGTAATTATTCTTATTTGTGGTCTCCGGCCGAATTGGTTTCTGACGCAACAATCCTAAATCCTGTCACAAACCCGATTACAGATTCAACAACCTTAATTTTACGGGTAACCGATATTGAAACAGGCTGTAGTTTTTATGATCAGGTAACTTTCAGGATTGAGCCTGGGGTAACCTATCAGATAAAAGGAGTCATTTCAACAATTGGTTTAAAAAACACTTTGCCTGTTACCAATGTGTTTTTTACAGGAATCAATAAAACAACCGTAACTAACAATCAAGGGGAATACAGCATGATGGTACCTTCCGGTTATTCCGGTTGGGCAATCCCTTCCCGTCCCGGTTACGTTTTTGAACCCGACAGCATTGCCTTTAATTATGTTGCTGAAGATATTATTGAACAAAATTATGGTGGTGCTTTTTATATGCGGGCGAAAGCTACTCCCGATTCGATCATTGCCGGACAAAGTGTTCAATTATCGGTCGAGCTGGTTAATTCTACAAATCCGATAACAGTTTGCAGCTGGCAGGATGAAAACGGTGAGTTTAGTACTGAAAAAAGCCCCTCGGTAGCACCAACACAAAGCACACTTTACACAGTCTATATTCAAGATGCGTACGAAAAAACATTTGATACTGTCAGGGTTTATGTGTCAACAACTACCGGCATTGATGATCAAAAGACAAACGAAGATAAAATATCGCTTTATCCAAATCCGACAAGAAACATTGTCCACATCGAAATTGGTGGCGTATTGGATGCTCAAATAATTTCTATCGTAAATCCAAATGGAATCCTTGTCAGGCAAATAAAATTGCCAAAATCAGTATATGATCAGAAAGTCGAAATCAACCTTGAAAATCTGATTAAAGGTTCTTATTACCTATTAATCACAAATAGCAAAGGTGAATTGATTGCCACCAAAAAAGTGATAAAAATCTGATTGGGAAGTCCTTAATTATTCATCAAAAACAATAAAAAAGAGTTCAACCATAAATGTTGAGCTCTTTTTTATTCAACTAGTATTGACACTGCAACAATTCCCGGACCTGTATTGGCACCTAAAACAGGCGATGCTTCACGCATAAAAAGAGGTTCTTTTTTAAAAATACCGGTCAGCTCTTTTGCATACTCTTCAGCCGTTATTAAATTATCGGCATGTGTAATGGCATATTCCCATATTTGATTATTTGCAGCCATTTTAATCGCGTGCTTTAAAATATTTTTTTTACTGCCATTTTCAGTAAATGATTTTTCCATTAAAACTGATTTTCCATTCTTATCAACACTAATGACGGGTTTTAGATTGAGTAAGTTTCCGATAAATCCCTTCAAAGGATTAACACGACCGCTGCGCGCGATATATTTAAGTGATTTAACACTCACATATATTTCAGATTTTTGAATCCAATCTTGTGTCAATAAGATCAATTGCTCATGATTATATTTACCAGATTCTATAGCCTTTGCTAATCTTAATACAACAAGTCCTAACCCTGCTGTCAGAAGCTTTGAGTCAATAACCGTGATATTAGTTTTGGTTTGTAAACCTATTGATTTTGCAGCCTTTTGGCTATTAGAAAATGTACCGCTCATTGCGTTACTTAGTTGAACCGCAATGATTGAATCATAATGTGAGCTTAAAAAAGAATATTTGTTTGAGAACAGCTCGAAAGTAGGTTGAGCAGTAGTAGGATTTTTTTTAAGATTATGAAACATCTTGTAAAACTTTTCTGCTTTTAAAGTCACTCGATCTAAATAATAGCTGTCACCGATATGAACCGTGAGTGGAACAACGTTTATTTGATGTTTTTGAATGAATTCGTCAGGTAAATCACAGGTTGAGTCTGTGACAATAGCGATTGGAGCTAATCTATTGGTCATTACCTGATTTTGCATGACCATATCATCCACTTTCTGGTAAGTGATATCGCCATACTTATGGATTTCTTCGAATAAATTTGCAGGATCATCGGTATGAATGTGTATTCTTAGTTTTGCTTGAGAACCTGCAATAACCAATGAATCGCCCATTTCCTGTATCTTATTTAAAATGAGTTTTTTGTCAAGTTTTATACCTTCTAACATTGCTTCTGTACAGTACCGAAAATTAATCTCATCGTGAGAAATTAATTCAGCTTCAACTGATTGTACTTTTATAATATTTCGGGCAGGAAGGATTCTTTTGACTTCTCCATGATTAAAAAAATCAATCATTCCTTCAAGAAAAACTACAAAACCTTTTGCCCCTGAATCAACCACCTTTGCCTTTTTAAGAACTTCCAATTTTTCAGTTGTTTCTTTTAATGATTTAGTTGCTGAATGCAATGATTCTGCTATTAGTTGCTGAAAGTCATCAAATTTATCTTTAACTCTATCAATATGCTCCACCCATTCACGCATTACTGTGATCATGGTACCTTCAACAGGGTTTGCAATAGCTTCGTATGCATATTTTATTGATTCAACCAAGATAGCCGCAAATGATTTTACATTGATCGGTTGATCTGCTTTTATTTCATTACTAAAGCCATACAAAAATTGAGCGAAGATAATTCCGGAATTACCTCTTGCTCCAACGAGAGCTGCATTTGCGATGGCATCAGCTGTTTGTTTAAGGCTATTTGTAGGGATGGTTGTATCGATGATGGCCCTCATTGTGGAGGTCAAATTTGTTCCTGTATCAGCATCAGCCACCGGGAAGACATTAATTTTATTCAACAAATCCTGATTGTCGAAAATTCTTTGTGCCCCTGCCAGAAAGCTATAGTATAATTGCTTTCCATCAAGTTCTTTTCTATTGGGAATATATCTAGACAAAATAGTATGATTTAGTTATTTAGTGCGATACAAATATAATAATTCCTAATAATAGTTAATAATTTATTTGATGTTGTTAAGCTCAGATATACAATGACATATATAATAACTAGATATATTTAACGCTTATATTTATGGTTCGTATAATATTCTAATTATGCCGGATAGGTGAGAAAAAAATAGATTTTGTATGGCTATTGAAACCTAATACTATTAAAGCTTGTATAAATATTAAAGACCTTAAAAAATACATTGTAATTTATATTGTCAGCAGAATATTTAATATCTTTGTATCTTATAAATTGGCAGGTTCTACATTCAAAATAAATAAAAAATTAAGGATATAGTTCAATTTATCAACTAAATAATAGAAATATGAAAAAGTTTATATTAATCCTTGGCATTTTCCTGTTTTCATCTGTAATAGTAAATGCACAGGAAACTAAGGATGAGAATCCAAACGCGCCACAAATAAAATTTGAAACCTTAATACACGATTATGGTAAAATTCTTAAAGATAGTGATGGTAAATTCAAGTTTATCTTTACCAATTCAGGTCTGGAACCTTTAATTTTATCACAACCTCGTTCTTCGTGTGGTTGCACCGTTCCAACCTGGCCAAAAAAGCCAATACTTCCAGGTAAATCAGATGAAATAGAGGTAACTTATGTTACTAATCGGGTAGGGCCCTTTGCAAAAACAGTTACAATCATGTCAAATGCCAAAACTCCGATTGTAGTTTTAAAAATACAGGGTGAAGTTGTTGAGAAACTTGTAGATGGTACACCATCAAAAAATAGTGGATCAGCCCCAACCAGTAAATAAACCTAATTAAATAACATGATCCCGTCTAAGTCAGGCGGGATTTAATTTTTGATTCGATATGCCAAAGATTTCATTAAAAGGGCAGAAAATGCCCGAATCTCCAATTCGTAAATTGGTTCCTTATGCAGAGAAGACCAAAAGTAAAGGAATTAAAGTGCATCATTTAAATATTGGTCAACCAGACATTAAAACTCCGGAAGTAGCATTGAACGCCATCAGAAATTTTGATCAAAAAGTGGTTGCTTACAGTCATTCTGCGGGTATTTTATCCTATCGTCAGAAGATGTTGAAGTATTATGAAAAACATGATATTCATATTACAGCCGACGATATTATTGTTACTGCAGGAGCATCTGAAGCAATATTATTTGCAATGCAAACCTGTTTGGATCCCGGAGATGAAATAATTATTCCGGAACCTTTCTATGCAAATTATAATGGCTTTGCTATTAATTCAGGGGTTACGGTCAAACCTATTTTCTCAAGCATTGAAACTGGGTTTGCTTTACCGGCGATGGCTGAATTTGAGAAGGCTATTACACCAAAAACAAAAGCCATTATGATTTGTAATCCTAATAATCCGACTGGGTATCTTTATTCAAAAGAAGAACTGGAGGTTTTACAGGAATTGGTTAAAAAGTATGATTTATATTTGATTGCTGATGAAGTATATCGTGAATTTGTTTATGATGGACATAAACACTATTCAGCAATGTATTTAAAGGAAATTGAAAACAACGTTATTTTGATCGACTCCGTTTCGAAAAGATATAGCGCGTGCGGCGTTAGGATTGGATGTATAATTTCTAAAAATAAGGAAGTAATGCAAACGGCACTAAAATTTGCACAAGCTCGATTGAGTCCTCCCACATTTGGTCAGGTTGCCGCTGAAGCCGCTATTGATACTCCGGAATCATATTTTACTGAAGTTGGTGCAGAATACATTGCAAGACGAAATGTTGTTGTAGAAGGTATTAATAAGATTAAAGGTGCATATTGTCCAAATCCGGCCGGTGCTTTTTATGTGGTAGCTAAATTGCCCATCGATAATTCAGATAAATTCTGCAAATGGTTGCTCGAAGATTTTAGTTATAAAAACGAAACTGTAATGTTAGCGCCTGCTTCCGGATTTTATTCAACTCAGGGTAGGGGACTTGACGAAGTGAGAATCAGCTATGTTTTAAACTGTGATGATTTAAGAAGTTCCATCAAATGTTTGGATGAAGCACTTAAAGTTTATCCTGGAAGAACAATTTAATAAAAAATAGACTTATTCAAAATCAGGGTAAAGTAAATATTTTGCCCTGATTTTTTTGTATTCCTTTATGTCGCTTTGCCAGCTCCTCCTGATTTCAGCTTCACTCATTCCTTCAATAATTTGCTGTCTCAGTAAATCTTGTCCAACGAGATTCTCAAAATAGGCCTTGAAAAACTCATCCTTGTTCCCAAAATCCTGATAAAACTGGATTATCCATTTCAAATTTATTTTTTTATCTGCAAAAATTTGTTTTAAATCTATATTTTTTAAATTGATGCCATAACATTTTTGACCCTTAAGTGGAGGGTTTATGCTCGCTTCAGGAATACTCTGTGGTGTAAATGAAAAATCTTTTTTACTGTAATTTGGATGTCCTGCAACCTGAAATGGAAACGAAGTCCCTCTGCCTATACTGACTATGGTTCCTTCGAATAAAGCAAGTGAAGGATATAAAAGTACAGAAGAAAATGTAGGAAGGTTTGGAGAAGGCTTAATAGGTAAATCCATTGTAAGTGAATGGGTGTAGTTTTTTACGGTTATCACTTCTAATTTACATTTCAACTTATTTTCTAACCACGACTCACCATTAACCATCATCGCATATTCACCAAGGGTCATCCCATGCACAATTGGCACAGGGTGCATTCCAACAAAGGATTTATGGTTAGATTCTAAAATTGGCCCATCCACATAAAAACCATTAGGATTTGGTCGATCAAATATAAGTAAGGGAATATTGTTTTCAGCGCAAGCTTCCATCACATATGTCATTGTTGATAGGTATGTGTAAAACCGAATTCCGACATCCTGAATGTCAAAAATAACAATATCGATATCTTTCAAATCTTCAACAGTTGGCTTTTTATGGTTTCCGTATAGTGAAGTTATCGGGAGGCCTGTTTTGGAATCACGTTGATCATCTATTAATTCACCATCTGATTTATCGCCCCTAAAACCATGCTCAGGACAAAATACTTTTTTTAGACCTAATCCTAATTCGACTAAAATATCAACCGAATGTTTATCTCTGACCAAAGAAGTGTGATTAGCAACAATTGCAATGCGTTTACCTTTCAATATAGGTAGGTAAATGTCAGATTGAGCAGCACCTACGATCAAATCATTGTAGGGAACAATGGTCACTTTTTTACTTGATTCGGCAGTTTGGCATGCACTTAACGAGCAAATGATAATTAGGAGTTTTGAGATTGATTTCATTTTCTATCTTTGTAAAAAAAATAATGTGAATACGGCTTTATTTATTGCTAAAAGAATCAGCTCTTCCCGAAAAAACAGCTTCTCCCGTCCAATTATTCGTATTGCGATTGCCGGAGTAAGTCTGGGAATAGCAGTAATGATTATTTCTATTGCCGTCGTCACCGGATTCCAAACACAAATAAGAGATAAAGTTATTGGTTTTGGCTCGCATATACAAATCAATAAATACGATTTCAACTCTTCATACGAAGCAGCACCCATCAGTAAAAATCAACATTTCTATCCTAAGATTGATAGTGTTGAAGGAATCAGGCACATCCAGGTTTATGCTTATAAGGCAGGAATCATCAAAACCGAAGATCATATACAAGGGGTTGTTTTAAAAGGTGTAGGAACTGATTTTGACTTTTCATTCTTCAATAAAAATCTGATCGAGGGTAAAGCCTTTGAATTAGATTCAAATTCCAGATCAACTGAGGTTTTAATCTCTAAAAATATTGCTTCAAAAATCAATCTGAAAGTGGGTGACGATTTACGGATGTATTTTGTGTCGTCAGATCAAAGTGGTGTTCGGGGTAGGATGTTTAGCATTAGTGGAATTTACGAAACAGGATTGTCAGAATTTGATGAGATATTTGTAATCGGCGATATTGCGCAAATTCAGCGTCTAAATGGCTGGGAACCTGATCAGATTGCCGGGTTTGAAATATTGTTAGATGATTTTAATGAAATTGACAGATTAAGTGATTATGTTTATGGAGAAATTGGGTATGATTTAAATGCACAAAGCATCAAGAAGGTTTATCCGCATATTTTTGATTGGTTACAACTTATGGATATGAATGTATTCATCATACTGGCATTAATGATTTTGGTTTCAGGGATTACCATGATTTCAATTTTATTAATTGTGATTTTGGAAAGAACCAGTATGATTGGCATTCTTAAATCTTTCGGTGCCAGAAATATCTTAATAAGAAAACTATTTATTTATAATGCTATCCATATCATTGGAAGGGGAATGTTTTATGGGAATACGCTTGGATTAGCAATTTGTGTTATCCAGCAAAAATTCGGGATTATGAACCTGGATCAGGAATCCTACTATATCTCTGTAGTTCCAATCAATATAGATATTGCATCGATCGTCATCATCAATATCCTTACTTTTATTATTTGTAGTTTGATACTAATCATTCCGTCTTTAATAATAGGCAAAATATCCCCACTTAAAGCCATCAGATTTAGCTAGATATTTGAAAAAGAATTGATTGTTCGGAAGTTCCTATTTTTTATGTAGTCCGCACTCTTTGGTATCCGGATTCTCCCACCACCATCTTCCCGCACGGCTGTCTTCACCTTTTCTGATCGCTCTTGTACAAGGTTGGCAACCTATACTTAAAAATCCCTGATCGTGTAAGGTATTATAAGGAATATTATTTTCTTTAATATATGCCCAAATATGTTCTTCTGTCCAATCAATTAATGGATTGATTTTTATAAGTCCGTTTAAGGGGTCCCATTCTACAATATTCATTTCAGTTCTGGTTGGAGATTGCTCTCTTCTCAATCCGGTGATCCAAACATCCATGCCTTCCAATGCCCGTTTCAAAGGATTGATTTTTCGGATATTGCAACATAACTTTCGATTTTCGATATTTTCATAAAATAAGTTGACACCTTTATCTTTAACCATGGCTTCAACTTCATGGGTTTCAGGAAAATAAATATCAATTGGAATTTTATATCGATGACGACTCTTGTCAATTAGTTCATATGTTTCCGGGAAAATCCTTCCTGTATCTAGCGTAAAGACTTTAATTTCTTTACTAATAACCGAAAGCATTTGAAGTATAACCTGATCTTCTGCACCAAAACTTGATGCAAAAGCAATTCGTTTTTGGAACCTAACTAAGAAATATGTGATGATTTCAACCGCTGACGAATTTTTAAGTTCAAGATTCAATTTTTTTATTTGTTCAAAATTCATATTTCTTTATATTTATGAGAGGCAAATATAATTATAATTGTACATTTGATTTAAGCAAATAAATAAAGAATGAGAATTCATTTTATTGCCATTGGCGGGGCTGCAATGCACAACCTTGCCATCGCGCTTCACAAAAAAGGTGATATTGTTACCGGATCAGATGATGAAATTTTTAATCCATCGAGAGCAAGGCTAGCCAACTATGGCTTGTTACCGGAAAGTATTGGCTGGAATCAAAATCGAATAGGAAGGGGTTTAGATGCCATAATTCTTGGAATGCATGCCAGAGCTGATAATCCGGAACTTCTGAAAGCGAAAGAATTAGGTTTGAGAATCTATTCTTATCCTGAATTCTTATATGAACATGCAAAGAACAAAACGAGGATCGTAATTGGCGGAAGTCATGGTAAAACCACCATTACAGCGATGGTTTTACATGTATTAAAACAAGCCGGAATTGAAACCGACTATATGGTAGGTGCTCAGCTGGACGGATTTGAAGTGATGGTAAGATTGTCGGATACTGCAAAATTCATGGTCTTTGAAGGAGACGAATATTTGACATCGCCACTTGATCTTCGACCAAAATTCCATTTATACAGGCCTCATATTGCATTGATTAGTGGTATCGCATGGGATCATATTAATGTTTTCCCAACTTTTGAAAATTACGTGGATCAATTCAGGATTTTCATCAACTTGATCGAGAAAGGGGGAAGTTTGGTTTATTGTCAGTGTGACGAAATATTGAATAAACTCGTTAATGAAACAAAGTCAAATGTTCAATTAAAACCATACAACTTACCGAATTATCAGATTATAGAAGGCAAAACATATTTGAACATTGATTCGATGCAGGTGCCACTTGAAATTTTTGGCGAGCATAACCTGCTTAATTTGAACGGTGCCCGTAATATTTGTAATGAAATTAAGGTTAGCGATGAAACGTTTTACAATGCCATAAAGAGTTTTAAAGGAGCATCAAACAGACTTGAATTAATTGCCAAAGATCGATTCACGACTTTATTTAAAGATTTTGCACATTCACCATCTAAATTGAGGGCCACTATTAATGCTGTTAAAAATCAATATCCGGAGCGTGATTTGGTTGCCTGTATGGAGCTGCACACATTTAGTAGTTTGAATCAGGATTTTTTAAAAGAATATAGCGGAAGTATGGATAAAGCAGATTTTGCTTTTGTATATTATAATCCCGAAACCTTAAAACATAAAAATCTGCCTGCTCTATCTCCTGATCTGGTCAGGAAGGCATTTAATCATCGTAACCTCAAAGTTTACAGCGATTCAGAAGTCTTGATCAGTTATTTGTTAAATCATAATTGGAAGAATAGAAATCTGATTTTGATGTCATCGGGCAATTTTGACGGACTTGATTACCCATCATTTTCACGAAATATTTTACAGGGATAACAAAAAAGGGAAGCCAAATAGCTTCCCCTTTTTTATGTTATTTTGAGTAATTTACCCATTCATCGAAATCAGAAATTCTTCATTACTCTGTGTGAATTTAATTCTGTCTTTCAGAAATTCCATTGCTTCTAAAGGAGTCATGTCTGCTAAATGGTTTCTTAAAACCCAAATTCGTTGTAAGGTTTCTTTATCGAGCAATAAGTCTTCGCGACGTGTACTTGATGCAACAATATCAATTGCAGGATAAACGCGTTTGTTCGATAGTTTACGATCAAGCTGAAGTTCCATGTTACCGGTACCTTTAAATTCTTCGAAGATAACCTCATCCATTTTTGATCCGGTATCGATCAATGCGGTTGCTATGATGGTTAATGAACCACCATTTTCAATTTTACGTGCAGCTCCAAAAAATCGTTTGGGTTTCTGTAATGCATTTGCTTCAACACCTCCTGATAAAACTTTACCCGAAGCAGGAGAAACAGTATTGTAAGCTCTGGCCAAACGGGTTATAGAATCTAGCAAAATTACAACATCATGACCACATTCAACCATTCGCTTGGCTTTTTCGAGTACGATATTGGCAATTTTAACGTGTCTTTCTGCAGGCTCATCAAATGTTGAAGAAATAACTTCGGCTCTTACGCTTCTGGCCATGTCTGTCACTTCCTCAGGACGCTCATCAATCAATAAAATGATTAAATAAGCTTCAGGGTGGTTTGCAGCGATAGCATTGGCAACCTCTTTCAACAAAACGGTTTTACCTGTTTTTGGCTGAGCTACGATTAATCCTCTTTGTCCTTTACCGATTGGCGTAAACATATCAATAATACGTGTCGACATGGTTTCTCCGGAATGTCCGGTAAGTTTAAATTTTTCTTCAGGAAATAAGGGAGTCAAATAATCGAAAGGAATACGATCCCTTACTTCTTCAGGTCTTTTGCCATTGATTAACTCAACTTTTATCAGTGGGAAATATTTTTCACTTTCTTTTGGTGGACGAATTGTTCCCTGAACAGTATCACCGGTTTTTAAACCAAAAAGTTTAATCTGTGATTGAGATACATAAATATCATCTGGTGAATTCAAATAATTATAATCTGATGATCTTAAAAAGCCATAACCATCCTGCATAATTTCTAAAACTCCTTCACTTGAAACAATACCTTCAAAATCAAATGAATATTGAGGACGTTTTCTTGATTCGGATGGAGCAATTCTCTCTGATTGAGGCATGTCGGATTTAATGTCTGCCTGCTTTTCATCAAATTGAATTAATTCATCTTCAATTGGAGTCTGAAAATCTTCTTTAGGTTGCTGTTCAACTCTTTCGTCAACTCTCCGCTTGAAATCTTTTGGTTTATGCACAACTCTTTCAACAGGAGCAGATTGGGTCGTAAGATTTTCCTTTGGTATAAGAGCAGGTTGTGGTTCTTCTCTTGCAAATAGCTCTTTTGGTTGCTCCCACTTGTTTTCATTTTCGCTTTTAAGGTTAATGATTTTTTTATCCTTTTTATCAATAGGAGAAGTTGAAGCCAAAAGTTCATCTTTTTTTACAAAATCTTTAACTTCTTTTTCCTGGGAATTATTTCCACCAATACCCGGAATTCGAGCCCGTTTGCTTTTAAAAACTTTTTTCGATTCCTTTTTTTCTTTTTTTAATACTTCTTCGGTAGGATTTAAAGCCTGAAAGTCAAGGATCTGATAAATTAGGTCTTGTTTCAAAAGTTTATCAACTTTTGGAATATTCAACTGCTTAGCGATGTCTCTTAGGTCGGAAACCAGCTTGCTGTTTAATTCAATGATATCGTACATTTAAATTTAAATTTAATTTTTAATTTTCTCAATTAGTCAAAAAATAGCGGAAAATATGGGATTTGATAAGCCAATAGATTTTTTCAGAATAAAAGTTGTAGGTTCACTTGGAATTTTATGAGCGCAAATATAACTAATTAAATTTAATTATGCACGATTTTTATGCACAATATCCATTTTAATTGATTATTAATGAATATTTTTAAAAAATTTCATAGAATTTCTTAAAAGTTAAAGCGGATTGAATTATGATTTTTATATTTGTGACAAAAATTAATAAAATGATTCAACGCATTCAAACACTCTATCTTTTTGCTGTTAGCATAATAATGGGTTTAATGTTTTTCTTCCCTATTGCCGGATATTATGGTGAATTAAACACGCTAAAATTCACTTTATTAGGTGTTGAGAATATGGTTCCGGATTCGACATTGGTTTTTTCCACTTATACAACTTTTCCTTTATTGGTAATAGTTTTAGGTGTTATCATCATATCAATTGCGATTATATTTCAATACAAATACCGAATAAAGCAGATGAAATGGATAAAAATAAATATCCTGTTGAATACCATTCTGATCATGGGTATCTTTATTATTTATTCGAGATGGTTACAATCAACCTCTGAAGCGAGCGAATCATTTCAAACTGCAGCATTCTTTCCATTGATTTCATTGATGTTTCTGGTATTGGCTTATAGGGCAATTCGTAGAGATGAAAAACTGGTAAGGTCGGCCGATAGATTAAGATAAGGTTTTCTTATAAGGAAGCTCTTTCAATTTCCATTATTTCTAAATCAGCAATCCTGTCTTTATCGATGGTAAAGCGTGTAAAAGTAATTACATTATGTAATCCGTTTTTACCTGCAGCCCCGGGGTTCACATGAAGCAGATTAAGTTTTTTATCATTCATTACTTTTAAAATGTGTGAATGCCCTGAAATGAAAAGCTTAACTTTTTCGCGAATGAGAATTTCCTTGATCCCTTTTGCATATCTACCCGGATAGCCGCCAATATGCGTCATTAAAACTTTTAATCCTTCACGTATAAAAATCCTGTTTTCTGGTAACGAAACTCTAAGATCATGACCGTCAATGTTTCCATACACTGCATATAAAGGCTTAAACGAAGCTAAATTCTTTGCAGTTTCTAAATTGCCTATATCACCGGCATGCCAGATTTCATCAACTTCCTTAAAAAAATCGAACACCTTCGGATGAATATATCCATGCGTATCCGAAAGTAATCCGATTTTTATCATAAAATTTTAATTATTGAACTTGACTATTTCTGAGAAATTATATGAACATCTTGCTGAGGATAAGGAATTGAGATTCCTTCATGATCAAAGGCTTTTTTAACTTTTTCCTGAAGATCGAAATATACATCCCAATAATCAGTAACATTTACCCAGGGGCGAACCACAAAATTAATCGAGCTATCTGCCAATTCGGATACTGCGATTACCGGTTCTGGTGATTTTAAAATCCTCGCATCTGCTTCAATTGTTTGTTTCAATACAGCTTTTGTTTTATCAATATTATCTTGATAACCGGTTCCAAATTTCAGATCAACCCGACGTGTTAATTGTGCTGAATAATTAACCACCGATGAATTTGATAAGGCACCATTGGGTATAATAATCGTTTTATTATCAGGAGTTGTAAGAATTGTGTTAAAAACATGGATTAATTGTACAACTCCTGCATGACCCTGAGCTTCAATATAATCGCCCACTTTAAAAGGTTTAAAGAGGAAAATGAGTACCCCACCTGCAAAGTTTTGTAAAGAACCGGACAGGGCCATACCAACTGCTAAACCTGCTGCTCCAAGAACAGCAATAAATGAGGTCATTTCTACTCCGACCATTCCCATGACGCTAATAATCAATAATATTTTAAGGAAAATCCCCATAAAACTTGTTAAAAAAGGCTGCAAACTTGGATCAATATTTCCTCTCGAAATTATTCTTTTAAGTCCCTTAATCAATATACTTATTACCCATAAGCCAATAATTAAGGTGATTAAGGCTAATAATAATTGTGGGCCATATTTTAATAACAAATCTGTAGCATAATCTGAATACTTCGACATTTTTTCCATGAATAAGATTTTATGTAAAATAATTATTTGAGGTCTAGAATAATTGAATACAAATATAATCATTAATTTAACCTTTGGAATTCATCACTGAATTGCTTGAATATTTTAGCAAAATATTGATACTTTTACACAACAAAACTTTATTATGGAATTTATCTATTTAATTTCCGGGCTAATCATTGGGGGGACCTTGCTATATTTCCTATCAAATACGCGTTTTATGAAGAAGCAGCTAGGTCTTGAGAGTGAAAATAGGATGCTACGATCCGGTGAGCTTTTTTTAAAAGAAAAGTTAGACGAACTAAATCGCCAAATAGCAAACAAAGAAAATCAAATTCTTGAATTAACCTCACAATTAAGTGGTAAAAGTTCAGATTTATCGCATCTCACCGAAAGATTAAATGAACAAAAACAAGACGTTGAAAAGCTTCAGGATAAATTTAGAATAGAATTCAAGAATTTGGCAAATGAGATTTTAGAAGAAAAATCACAGAAATTTACTCAACAAAATAGAGTTAATTTGGATGAGATACTCAAGCCTTTAGGCGAAAAAATTAAAGATTTTGAAAGGAAAGTTGAAGATACTTATGATAAAGAATCGAAATTGAGATTTTCGCTAAAAGAAGAGATAAAAAGGCTTGAAGAGTTGAATCAGCAGGTAAGTCGTGATACGGTTAATCTAACCAAAGCTTTAAAGGGTGATTCAAAAGCACAGGGTAATTGGGGCGAAGTTGTTTTGGAGAGTATCCTTGAAAAATCAGGATTGGTTAAGGATCGCGAATATTTTGTACAATCTTCATATGCTACCGAAGATGGAAAAAGAATTCAACCTGACGTGATCGTTACATATCCCGGAAAGCGCAATGTTGTAATTGATTCAAAAGTATCGTTAACGGCATACGAAAGATACACCTCTTTAGAAGCAGAAGATTTACGTGAAAAAGCGTACAAGGAGCATATCATCTCACTCAAAAGTCATATCAATGATTTGAGCTTAAAAAACTACCAGGATTTATACCAGCTTAATAGCCTTGATTTTATTATGATGTTTTTACCATTGGAACCTGCCTATTTATTAGCGGTTCAGCGTGAACCGGAATTGTGGAATTATGCCTATGATAAGCGCATTTTGTTAATTAGCCCTACTAATTTAATTGCTGCATTAAAAATGGTGGAAAGTTTATGGAGACAAGAATATCAAGGTCAGAATGTTAAAGAGATTGCCCGTCAAAGTGGTGATTTATATGATAAATTTGTTAGTTTGGTTGAAGATTTAATAGATGTTGGAAATAAATTAAAAGCGACTCAAAAGTCTTATGAAGCATCTATGAATAAGCTTCATTCGGGTAAAGGCAACTTGCTTAATCGGGTTGAAAATATAAAGAAACTTGGTGCGAAAACCACAAAAATAATGCCTGATAGATTGTTAGAACGACTTGAAAATGAAGTTGAATAATTAAAATTGCTATTTTGAATAAGGAAGAAATTATTTTTGGAACAAGGGCAATCATTGAAGCCATCAAATCAGGAAAAGAAGTTGATAAGGTATATGTACGGAATGGCTTGAGAAATCAGCTATTTATAGAATTGAATGAATTACTGAAAGAATATAATATCCCTATTCAAAGTGTCCCGATCGAGAAATTAAATCGAATCACTACTAAAAATCATCAGGGCACCATTGCCTTTATTTCACCTGTTTCATTTCAACCCATCGAGGAAATAATACCGCTTATTTATGAAAAAGGGGAGATCCCATTAATCCTGATTCTAGATCGGGTAACGGATGTTAGGAATTTAGGAGCTATTAGCCGCACAGTTGAATGTACCGGTGCTCATGCGATTGTAATTCCTGCCCGTGGAAGTGCTCAAATCAATTCTGAAGCAATTAAAGCATCTGCAGGCGCATTAAATTTAGTGCCGGTTTGTAGGTCATTTAATTTAAAAGAAACCATTGATTTTTTAAAAGAGAGTGGATTACAGATTGTAGCTGCAACTGAGAAAACGGATATAAATTATACTGAAGTTGATTATCATCAACCTACTGCAATTATTATGGGATCGGAGGATCGGGGTATTTCTGAGGAGTATTTAAAAAAATCCGATCATCAGGTTAGTATTCCAATTTTAGGAAAAATCGAATCTTTGAATGTTTCGGTAGCTTCAGCAGTGATACTCTACGAAGTGATTCGTCAGCGGAGCAAAACAGAATTGTGTTAAACGGCAAAAAAAAAGTCCCTACAAAGGGACTTTCTCTAAATTTTTTTAAAATTATCTTCTGGCTTCTTTAATTCTGGCTTTCTTGCCTCTCAATGCTCTAAGATAAAAAATTCTTGCCCTGCGAACAACACCTCTTTTGTTTACTGCAATTGAATCAATAAAAGGGGATGCTAATGGGAAAATTCTTTCTACACCAACATTGTTAGAGATTTTTCGAACTGTAAAGGTTTCTGTAGCCCCACTTCCTGATCTTTGCAATACGATCCCTTGATAATTTTGCAACCTTTCTTTATCGCCTTCTTTAATTTTATATGTAACAGTAATGGTGTCTCCTGCCTTAAAATTTGGGTATTCTTTTACAGTGGTTAAGTCTTCAACATGCTGTAACAACTCGTTCTTGCTCATCTTATTGCTTTTATATGGGTTTCTTCAAAAATGAGTGCAAATATACGGACATATTTTTGATTAAAACAATTATCAATAAAAAATATATAAATAATAAAGCTATTCATGCCTTAAACTATCAACGGTATTAGTGTTAATTGCCCTTAATAATCTATAAATCATACTCAGGAACGAAAAGAAAATTGTAATCCCTATTGCAACTATATACGGAAATATCGAAAACGGCATTTGATATGGAAACGAATTTAACCAACTGCCCAAAATATAGTAGCTTATCGGCCATGAAATAATATTGGCTATCAATATTAAGCTTAAATATTCTTTAGCAAATAAATAATTTATTGAAAGAGCATTAGATCCAAGAGCTTTTCTGATTCCAATCTCTTTTGTTCTTGAATTGGTAGTAAAACTAATGAGTCCATAAATACCTAAACATGCAATAATAATCGCAAGCAGTGCCAGATATAAAATAACTTCTGTTAGTTTCATCTCTTCCTGATATAAGTTGGCGATTTCATTTTCAACAAATTTGTATTCAAACAATAATTCAGGAAAAACTATCTTAAATTGAGCATTTAGAAATGAAATAGTCTGTGAAATGTCAGTGGGTGAAATTCTTACTGAAACACTCCAGCCATCATCGTTCTTATTAAATAAGCGAATAATCATTGGAGTAATTTCATTGTGAGCCGATTTAAAATGAAAATCTTTTACAACCCCAACAATTGTAATTCGATTTCCAACGACCCCCCCTCGATAATCACCGCCATAGAGAATTTTTTTCCCAATAGGATCTTCAAATCCTATAATTTTAAGTGCCGCTTCATTAATGATTCCAAGGTTTCCTTCAACGGTTGTGTCAATTTGAGGCCCAATAAAACCTTCACCAGAGATTAATTTCATTTTATAGGTATCGATAAAATATTGATCTGCATGATTATTATTAATTCGGGAACGTTTTCTTTCTTCACCTACATCCCAGGCAAATCTCGTCCAATTTGTTGAATTTGATATTGGATAATCATGCACACTTGCATTGATAATATTGGGGTTTTGTAAAATTTGATCTCTGAAAAAATTAATATTTTTCATTGATGCTCCATCAACGTTTATCCGTAGAACATTTTCTACATTATACCCCAAGTCTTTATTTTGCATATAATTAACTTGCTGGTAGATACCAATCGCCCCAATAATAAAGCTCGCAGAGATAATAAATTGTATGCCAACCAGAAATTTACGCAAGAATGATTTGTTTGATTTGTTCCCATCTTTAAGTTTTAGAACACTTAACGGTTCAGCATTTGCAATAATGAGAGCAGGGTATATCCCAGAGAAGAATCCCAGTAAAATTGTTATTCCGATAATCAAAGCTAAAAGCTTAAAATTTGCGATATATTCAAAATCCAACTCACGATTCACGATTTGATTGAACCATGGTAAAAGAGTTTCGAAAAGAACAAACGCGATAATCATACTAAATACTGCAATTAATAATGATTCTGCCATGAACTGACAAATTAATAATGGTTTATTTGCTCCAATGATTTTCCGAAGACCAACTTCCTTTGTTCGACGGGTTGAATACGCAATGGAAAGATTGGTAAAATTTACTCCTGCCATGATTAAAATAAATAGAGCCAGGGCAGAAAGTACATAAACACTGTTTATCGACCCCCTGACTGCGTAATCATCAGTTATTTTTGAATATAAATGTATTTCTTTAACAGGACGTGTTAATAATTGATTTTCTGTTTTTTCATTCCACCATACTTTTAAGATGTTTTTAATTTTTGCATTAAATGCTTCTATATTGTGATTTGGCTTGAGCATAATATAGCATCTAACCCAATTACTTCCCCAATCTTTAAATACCCTGTCCCCGCCCGTTTCTGTTAGGGTATTAGCTGATTGCAAAGCATTGAAATCCAGATGAGAGTTTTTAGGAGGGTCTTTTAGGATGGCTGTAATTTTATAGGTCACTCCGTTATTATTTAGCGTTTTCCCCAGTGGGTCTTCGTTAGCAAAAAGTACTTTTGCCAGGGTTTCTGATAAAACAATAGAATAAGGTTCGGTTAAAGCATTGTTCATATCACCTTTCAAAATAGGATAGGTGAACATTTTAAAGAAATCATTGTCAGTTAAAATAGATTTGACTTCAAAATCATCGCCATTTGGTGTTTTTATAGAATTGGTCTTGTAAATAAAGCGAATGGAAGATTCTATTTCAGGGAATTTATCTATCATAGCCTGGGCTGTGGGGGTCGGGGTTCCAACCATTCGTTCTTCTCTACCTCCTTCAATCATTATTTGTTCGACCCTATATAAGCGATCTGAATTTTGTTGAAAGTTATCAAAACTTAGTTCGAATTGAAGGTATAGTACCAATGCAATAAATACTGCTAATGCTATTGATAAACCCAATATATTAACCAGGGTATAGGATTTATTTTTACTCAGACTGCGCAATGTTGTTTTTAAGAAATTTGACCACATATTAATTTTTGTTTATTTAAAGATATACTAAATTTGTGCCATTCATCGTAATATATTTGCTATCAATTAGTAAGGCTTGCCGGTTGTAATTTTATCATTATTTTGCTGTTCAATTATTAAACACTTACCGTTCATGTTTTAAATATTTCATATTTTTAGCAAAAGTTTATTCTAATGTTTGGAAACATTTTAGTGGTAGACGACGATCCCGTGATATTGGAATCTATTGCATTATTGTTAAAATATGAATCATCACAAGTAGATACTTTGATCAATCCACAACAAATCAATGACTATCTAGATAAAACCTCTTATGAATTAATACTACTTGATATGAATTTTTCTCCAGGGAAGAGTTCTGGTAGTGAAGGTATTTATTGGTTAAAAAAAGTATTAAAAAGTGATCCGGATGCCATCGTGTTAATGATTACGGCTTTTGCAGATATCAAGCTTGCGGTAGAAGCGATGAAACAGGGTGCTACAGATTTTATTCAAAAACCATGGACTGGCGAAAAGCTTATTGCTACGCTTAAAGCGGCTCAGCAAATAAAATTATCGCAACAAAGGATTAAATCATTGGAGTTCTCAAATCGATCATTAAGAGAGAATATGAGTCGGTTTTATCCTGAAATTATAGGAGATTCAGAACCATTAAAAAAACTGTTAAAAGAGATTGAAAAAGTTGCTAAAACAGATGCAAATGTCCTAATAACAGGTGAAAATGGTACTGGAAAAGAGTTATTTGCGCGTCAGTTACATCTCTTATCAAAACGAAAAAATGAAATTTTTTTAAATATCGATTTGGGTGCCATTTCCGATAGTTTATTTGAAAGTGAATTGTTCGGACATAAAAAAGGTTCTTTTACGGATGCAAAGGAGAATAGGGTTGGCCGCTTTGAAGCTGCTAATGGAGGAACCTTGTTTCTGGATGAAATTGGGAACCTGCCTATTTCTTCACAAGCCAGATTGCTTCATGTTGTCCAAAACCATGAAATTATAAAAATTGGCACAAATAGAAGCACTAAAATAGATGTCAGGTTTATTTCAGCGACAAATAAAGATTTATTTGAACTTATTGAAAAAGGGCTTTTTCGGGAGGATTTATTATATAGAATTAGAACTGTGCATATTGAAGTTCCGGCCTTAAGAGACAGGGGGCAAGATATAATCGTTTTGACCAACTATTTTCTAAATAAATATGCTACTAAATATGAAAAAGATGACTTGACAATAAATAAACAAGCATATCAAAAATTATTAAATTATAGTTGGCCTGGCAATGTAAGGGAATTAGAACATGTGATCGAAAATGCGGTAGTTTTAAGTGAAACGAAGGTTTTATCCAATGATGACTTTCCGCTGCGCACACATCAAAACCTTTCGGATGAAGATTTAAATTTGGTTGAAGTCGAAAAAAAAATTATACTAAAAGCTTTGGATAAACATAAAGGTAACTATACATATGCCGCCAATGAATTAGGGATTTCAAGGACTACTTTATACTTAAAATTAAAGCGCTATGATTTATAATCGTTTTAGCCTCATTATCGTTGTAAGATCTTGCCTGTTATTACTTAGCTGTATCCTTTTTGCATTTGTTTTTTTTAAATCAGATCGGTTTTTCACTTTACTTTTTTTAGGAGGAATAATCATTGCTCAAGTTTTGTTATTGGTTTATTTTCTTAACACCACAAATCGAGATTTAGCAAGGTTTCTTTTAAATATCCAGGAAAGTGATACCTCGCTTAGCTTTAATTCTAAAAAAATTGAATATAACTTCAAAGGGATTCACCATAGTTTTAAAAAGATTAATGCAGAAATTCAAAAAATTAAAATAGACCGAGAATCGAAAATCCATTTTTTAAATAATGTGGTAAATCATTTAGGTGTAGCCTTTATGGCCTATGATAATCAGGGGGAAATATTATTACTAAATTCAGCAGCCCAACAACTCTTTTCAGTTGATCGGCCAAAGTTTATTTCTCACATTCATATTGATAATAAAGAGTTTCATGATTTTATCTCGCAGATGCCAACAAATTATCAAGGCGTATACAATTATAAAGATGATGACAATGATATAACGCCACTTTTGGTGCGCAGTTCTGAATTTATACTGATGGGAAATCAGATAAGGCTGGTGTCTTTTCAAAGTATAAAGTCTCAACTTGATGGAAATGAAATGGAGTCCTGGCAAAAATTAATGCGTGTTCTGGCACATGAGATTGCAAATTCACTTACACCAATTACAATGTTGGGCAGCAACATTCGTCAAAGAATGATCAACTATATGAAACTGCTATCTGAGGGAGGGAAAATTACAGAAAACATTACCAATGATGTGATAAGAAGTGCTGAACTTATTGAGCAAAGAGGTAACCGATTGATTGAATTTATTAATAATTATAAAAGCTACGCTAGACTACCAAAGCCTTCATTTTCAATAGTGAGAGTGAAAGATTTGTTTGATCAGATAGATGCATTCTATCAAAAACAATTTAAAAGTGAAGAGATTCAATTCGAGCGTTATTTAGATGATCAAGCACAACTATATATTGATATGAGTTTAATGGAGCAGGTTTTGATTAATTTAATCCAAAACTCCATCGATGCATTAAGAAATATTGAACATAAAAAGATTGAATTAATTTATAAATGCCAGCAGAATAATGATCTGATTCAGGTGATAGATAATGGTATTGGGATTTCTGAAGAAATCATTGAGCATATTTTCATCCCGTTTTTCACGACGAAAAATAGCGGTTCAGGAGTTGGATTAAGTCTATCAAAAAACATTTTGCATATGCATCAGGGTACAATTTCTATTCAATCAAAACCTAATATAAAAACCATTATTAGTTTAAAAATCCCAAAAAAATCAGAATAAAATATATTACTTTTAATCTTTATCAAAAAGCTTTGGCCTTCTGGTTTTGGTTCTTACATACGCTTGATCCAGTTTCCATTTCTGTATTTCTTTATCATTTCCCGAAAGCAGAATATCAGGAACCTGCATCCCTTTATATTCCCTCGGTCGCGTATAAACAGGCGGCGATAGCAATTGATCCTGAAATGAATCGGATAGGGCAGAGGTTTCATCACCTAATACGCCCGGTATCAATCTTACAATACTGTCGGTAAAAGCAGCAGCAGCTAATTCACCTCCTGATAAAACATAATCCCCAATTGAAATTTCGCGGGTAATCAAATGTTGCCTGACACGTTCATCGACACCCTTATAATGCCCACATAATAAAATAATGTTTTTCAGACTTGAAAACTGATTTGCCAATGGCTGATTAAATAACTCACCATCCGGACTTAAATAGATAATTTCATCATAATCCGTTTTTGATTTTAGGGCTGTAATACAATTATCAATGGGTTCAATCATCATCACCATTCCGGCACCACCCCCAAATGCATAATCATCAACACTTTTATATTTATTATTTGAATATGCCCTTAAATCGTGCAGGTTGATGCTCACAAGTTCTTTATCCTGGGCACGTTTTAATATGGAATGATTAAATATCCCATCAAACATTGCAGGAAATAAAGTAATGATATCAATTTTCATTCAGTTAGTGTTTGTAATAATTTGACAAAAATAGCTAAATATTAAAGTATTTTTGGCTTAAATATCAGATATTTGAGAATCATTATCCTAACGAGTTTCGAATATGAACCTAAATGGATTTAAAATAATTATCATTAGTTTGTCTCTTACCATTCAATTGCAAACACTAACCGCGCAAGTGATTGGTGACGTGTATTTTGTAAAATTTACAGATAAGGCCCGAGTCCCATATTCGATCAATAATCCTTCCCAATTTTTGTCAGGAAAGGCGCTGAATCGACGGTCAAAAGATAATATTCCAATAAGTTCGCAGGATTTGCCAGTTGACCGATCATATATTGATTTAGTTAGTGATGCGGGTGCTAAAATCATGTTCATCACTAAATGGATGAATGGAATCGGAATATCCTCAGTTGATCAGGAAGGATTAGAAACAATTAGGAATTTACCTTTTGTGGAGAGAGTTGAACAGATACATAACAATTTGTCGGTATTTGGAGAAAGTTCTGCAGACTTGCTTAAAACTGCTACTATTAACAATGAAGTAAATAAGGATGAGGTAGAATCAGTATTAAGCACAAGCAAATTAAAAAATGATGAATTAATTGCAAATTTAGATTATGGTTTTGCTGAAACCCAAATTAAAATGTTGAATGGTGATTTCATGCATCAACGTGGGTTTTTAGGAGAGAATATAACAATTGCAGTCCTTGATAACGGCTTTTTAAATGTGAATAACTTAGATGCATTTGACAGCTTATGGTTCAATAATCAGGTTATTAGCACTCGTGATTTTGTAATAAACGACCAAATCCAGTTTAATGCCGGTGATCATGGTGCAAAAGTATTATCCATCATGGCAGCTAATAAACCCGGCGTGTATATAGGAACGGCACCAAAAGCGAATTATCATTTGATTCGAACTGAGATTGATGGTTCTGAATCATTATTAGAAGAATATTTGTGGATGTGTGGTGCTGAGTATGCCGATAGCGTGGGGGCGGATATTATTAATTCGTCGCTGGGATACACCGAATTTGATGATGTAACCCAGAATCATCATTATTCAGATATGGACGGAAATACAACAATTGTTACCAGGGCAGCTGATATTGCTGCCTCAAAAGGGATTTTGGTTGTTAACAGTGCCGGAAACTCTGCCAATAAACCCTGGCGATATATTGGTGCTCCTGCCGATGGCGATAGTGTCCTGGCTGTTGGTGCTGTGGATGAAAACAGGATCTGGGCACAATTTAGTTCAATTGGCCCAACTGCAGACGGGAGAACAAAGCCCAATATTGTAGCCCAAGGCAAAAATACAGCCATCATTCAAAACAATGGTTCGGTTGTTTTCGGTAATGGAACTTCATTTTCTGCTCCAATAATAGCAGGACTTTCAGCTTGTTTATGGCAAAGTAGGCCCGACCTGAATAATATGCAAATCAAAGAAAGCATAGAAAAAAGTGCCAATCTTTATTATTGGCCGGATTCGCATTATGGTTATGGATTGCCCGATTTTAATATGGCTATGCAACTTGTACTAATGCTTACTATTTCAGAAAACATTAGCCCTTCATTATTGAAAATTTTCCCAAATCCGTTTATCAATAATCCAAAGCTAATTGTGTTTTCAAGTACACTTGAGATGACAAATCTGACCATATCGGATATTTCTGGCAAAATGGTAATATCTTCAGACTATGAATTACATCAAGGCTTAAACGATATTCATATATCGAATTTAAATTTCCTGTCAGCGGGGGTGTATATCATTCACCTTAAAAATTCTGATCAAAACCTTTTCAGTAAAATAATCAAGCTTTAATCACAGGGGCAGAAATCACATTAAAAGTCTTGATACTTGTATCTTGGGTCTTGTATCTCAAATTCAAATCAAAATTTACTTATCAAAATCAATCACACATTTCCACTATCCTTATCTTTGTTTCATGCTCCTAAACTGCCATACCTATTTCAGTTATAAATTTGGCATACTCTCCATTGAAGAGTTGATAACGGAAGCATTGAAAAATAATTATACAGAGCTATGTCTGACTGATATCAACAGCACATCCGCTTGTATTGATTTTATCAGAATCAGCAAAGAGAAGGGATTAAAACCCATCGTCGGTATTGATTTCAGAAATGGAGTTGACCAAAAGTATATTGGCATCGCAAAAAACAATAAAGGATTTCAGGAGCTGAACGAACACCTAACTGAGCATTTGCATCAGGAAAAAGTTTTTGAGAATGATGCCCCTCATTTTGAAAATGCATTTATTATATATCCTTTCATACCAAATCAACTCAAAAAGCTGAAGGAAAATGAGTTTGTCGGTATTAAACCTGAACAGGTGAACAAATTGGTAGTTTCACCATGGAGAGATCATCCGTATAAATTACTCATTTTTCATCCCGTTACTTTCAGGTATCAGCGCGACTTTAATATTCATCGCTTACTGCGAACCATCGATAAAAACACGCTACTTACGCTTTTACCATCAAGCGAACAAAGCTCACCCAACGAAATAATGCCTGACAAAACGGAGCAATTCAAATTCTGGGATGCTTATCCTCAACTGATTAACAATACCCGAAATTTTATCGACCAATGTTCGATTGATTTTGAATATGGTAAATCAAAAAACAAGGCTTGCTATACTTCTTCCAGAGCAGACGATTATGAATTGTTAAAACAAGAAGTTGAAAAAGGGGTCCTTTACCGTTTTGGAGTTGCTTCAAGTGCAGTGCGTGACAGAATCAATCTGGAGTTAAAAGTCATCCAACAAATGGATTTTTGTTCTTACTTTTTGATCAATTGGGATTTGGTGAAATTTGCCCGAAATCAGGGTTATCATTATGTCGGTAGGGGAAGTGGTGCCAATAGTATGTTGGCTTATTTATTGCGGATTACAGACGTTGATCCCATTGAACTTGATTTGTATTTCGAGCGATTTATCAATCCTTCGCGTAGCAGCCCTCCCGATTTTGACCTGGATTTTGCCTCACGCGAACGCGATGCCGTCACCAAATATATTTTCGACCGTCATGGCTGGAAACACACGGCTTTAGTTGGTTCATACAATACTTTTCAGTATCGTTCAATGATTCGAGAATTAGGCAAAGTATTTGGACTTCCGCCCGAAGATATCGATGAATTGCAAGCGAATAAAGCCCGAAGAGACCTCGATCATATCGGCAAACTGGTATTGGGATATGGTCAGTTGATAAAAGATTTTCCAAGTCATTTAAGTGTGCATTCCAGTGGAATTTTGATTTCAGAAGAACCGATTACCGCTTATTGTGCAACCATGATGCCACCCAAAGGTTTTCCAACTACACATTTCAGCATGCTGGAAGCCGAAGATTTAGGACTTGCAAAATTTGATATTTTGGGTCAACGTGGAATTAGCAAGATTAAGGATACGGTAGATATGGTGGCTCATCGTACCAAAATTAACATCGATATTCATCAACTCGAACAATTTAAATGTGATCCAAAAGTCCGATCTTTATTGAAACAAGGGATGGCTATTGGTTGTTTCTATATTGAATCGCCAGCGATGCGTATGCTTTTAAGAAAGCTTGAAGCAGAAGATTATTTGCGTTTGGTAGCAGCAAGTTCAATTATTCGTCCGGGGGTTGCCAAGAGCGGCATGATGCGCGAATACATTTTAAGATACCGCGATCCGGAAAGGAGGGAGGTTGCCAGAAAAGCGTTACCGGAACTGTATAAATTACTGGAAGAAACTTATGGGGTGATGGTTTATCAGGAGGATGTGTTGAAAGTTGCTCACCTTTTTGCTAATTTGACGCTTGCTGAAGCAGATATTCTTCGTCGGGGAATGTCCTGGAAATTCAAGCAGCGAAACGAATTTCATAAAGTACGGGATAAGTTTTTTGAAAATTGCAATACAAAAGGATATCCTGATACCACGATCACCGCAATTTGGGAGCAGATCGAAAGTTTTGCTAATTATGCTTTTTCAAAAGGCCATTCTGCCTCTTACGCGGTCGAAAGCTTTCAGGCTTTGTATTTAAAAGCTTATTATCCACTCGAATATATGACCGCAACGGTCAATAATGGAGGAGGATTTTACCATACGGAATTATATTTGCATGAAGCCCGAATGCATGGAGCCATTATTGAAGCTCCCTGTATTAATCAAAGTGATGGTCCATGTATATTAATTGATAAGCAGATTTATATTGGTTTGGCATTTATCAAGAATTTCGAAACTAATAGTATCAGAAATATCCTAAAAGAAAGACAAAACGGAGTTTTTACATCATTAGAAGAATTTGTCAGAAGGATTGAAATAAGCCTTGACCAACTCATTATTTTAATCAAAGTTGGTGGATTTAGAATGTTAAATTCAAATAAAAAAGAATTGCTTTGGGAAGCTCATCTTTATTTATCGAAAGGGAAGAAATCGAAACCCGCAAAGCAACTATTTAAAGAGAAAGCTAAACGTTATCATTTACCTGATCTTAACCATCTTCCGATTGAAGATGCATTTGATGAAATCGACTTGCTTGGATTTCCGGTAAAAACTTCACCATTTGATCTCTTAAAAGAAAAACCTGATCTTCAACTGAGAGCTAAAGATTTGAAATCGAAAATAGGCAAACAAGTTGAAATACTCGCATATTTGGTACATGTGAAAGGTACCATGACCGGGGAGGGTAAACGTATGAGTTTTGGAGTGTTCATTGATTTGGATGGGGAATGGGTCGATACGGTTCAGTTTCCTGAAACAGTTAAACAATACCCGTTTCTGGGATATGGGTGCTATATTTTAAAAGGCAAGGTTGTTGAAGAGTTTGGCTTTATCAGTATTGAAATAAATTGGCATAAACGATTAAAAAATCTAACTATAGATGATTACTAAATTGCAAATTGGTGTATCAGTAAATTAGTGAATTAGAAAAATTAACCAAGGATACTTCGACTCTGCTCAGTGTCCTACGATTATTACATTTTCAAATTGACATATTTTCAAATCATCAAATTCCCAATCCACTAATTCACTATTCTTCTTCACAAATTTACCAATCAACTCATTAACTAATTTCTTTTCAAGCTTTTCTCATTCATGTTGATTAAAGCAGTAATTTTGCACCTCCAAAAAATTAGTATGCAATCAATTCGAAATATAGCCATTATCGCACACGTAGATCATGGCAAAACAACCTTAGTTGATAAGATCATAGCCGAATGTAAGACGCTTGATCAAAGAAAAGAAGTAACAGATTTGCTGTTGGACAGCAACGATTTAGAACGCGAAAGAGGGATTACTATTCTATCAAAAAATGTATCTGTAAATTATAAAAATGTTAAAATAAATATTATTGATACACCCGGACACGCTGATTTCAGTGGTGAAGTTGAGAGGGTTTTAAAGATGGCCGATGGTGTATTATTACTGGTTGATGCTTTCGAAGGGCCGATGCCTCAGACCCGATTTGTATTGAACAAAGCACTCATGCTTGGATTAAAGCCAATTGTAGTAATCAATAAAGTTGATAAATTTAACTGCCGACCTGAAGAAGTACAACAGGATGTTTTTGAGTTAATGTATAACCTTGATGCAACAGAAGATCAGTTAGATTTTGTGACAATATTCGGTTCATCAAAGCAAGGTTGGATGACAACTAATCTGAGCATACCTTCAACCAATGTTATCCCATTGCTCGATTCAATTCTGAAAAATGTTCCTGAAGCGCCTTACCGTGAGGGATCTCCACAAATGCAGATTTCATCCTTGGATCACTCAAATTATGTAGGTAGGATTTCTATCGGACGAATTTTTAGAGGTGACCTGTACGAAGGAAAATATTACACATTATGTCAAAAAGCAGGAAAGCGGGCAAAGGTAAAAATAAAGGAATTATTCGTTTTTGAAGGTCTTGGTAAAACAAAGGTACAGCAAGCCCGATCAGGTGATATTTGTGCTATTGTGGGGTTTGATGAATTCGAAATAGGCGATACCCTTGCCGATCTGGATGCTCCTGAACCTTTGCCACGAATCGCTATCGACGAGCCTACCATGAGTATGTTGTTTGTAATTAATAATTCACCCTTTCTGGGTCAGGAAGGTAAATTTGTTACATCACGTCACTTGCGTGATCGACTGTTTAAGGAAATGGAAAAAAACCTTGCATTAAAAGTTGAATTAACGGATAAGGAGGATCGTTTTTCCGTGTTCGGCAGGGGAATACTCCATCTCTCCATTTTAATTGAGACCATGCGTAGAGAAGGTTATGAATTTCAGGTTGGTAAACCAAAAGTGATTTTTAAAACCATAGATGACATTAAATGTGAGCCTTTTGAAGCCTTAGTTATTGATGTTCCTGAACAATTTGCCGGAAAAGCAATCGAACTTGTTTCTCAAAAGAAAGGTGACTTGCTTGTCATGGAACCAAAAAGTGATTTACTGCATCTTGAGTTTATTATTCCTGCCCGTGGTTTGATTGGGTTAAGAAATAATGTTTTGACGGCTACAACCGGTACTGCTGTTATGACTCACCGTTTTAGTGGTTATCAAGCCTATAAAGGCGAAATAAACGAAAGAATGGCTGGATCACTGATAGCGATTGAAGGAGGACAAGCTTTGGCTTACGCACTTTTCAGGCTATCGGATAGAGGTAAGTTTTTCATTGATCCGGGTGAACAAATCTATAAAGGACAAGTTATTGGAGAGCACACCCGTGATAATGATATAGATGTAGCTGCTACAAAAGGCAAGAAGTTGACAAATATGCGTGCATCGGGTACAGATGAATCTACTAAAGTATCGCCAAAAATTCAATTTTCATTGGAAGAAGCCATGGAATACATTAAAGAGGACGAATACCTCGAAATAACCCCAAAGAGTCTTCGGATGCGAAAAATTAGTTATAAAGTAGCTAAGTTTCAGTAATACCAATTATAAAATGAACAGAAAAGGATGGTTCTCAGATTAGGGCCATCCTTTTTTTGTACAAAAAAGCTGACTAGAATGAGTAGTTTTCAATTCAAAACATTTTTCATTGACCCATAATAAGTGACAAATTAATAGTTTATTATAGATGAGATTTACGATTTATACTTAAAAAGAAACATTCTCTTTTTATTTTTTTAAATTTTGAGATGATTACTATTTTTTCTTGATATTTTATAAAAACTATTTACATTTGCCCCCATCTATGGATAAGACAACGACATACCAGATTTTAAAACTACAGCATATGCATGTAGCCGGTATTGTTACGCCTTTAACTTCCTTATTAAGACATAGACGCCCGTCCCGGGCATAATTTATTTTGCAGGGTTACGTACCCTGCCGTTTCATTATACATTCTCGTATTTATTACATTTTTAATCTAAGATTTTAGTTTCAATGAAAATTATAGTAAGTGTGGCTAATGTTAGTCACCTAAAATTTGCTGCTTCAATTTGCAAGATGATTGAAGAAGCATCAAAAATAAGAGGTACCGGTATTGCCAAACGTGAACCGGCTTATATAAGCCAAAAAATCACCGAAGGCAAATCTGTGATTGCAACCCATAACGATCAAGTGGTTGGTTACTGTTACATCGAAAGTTGGGAAGGGCAGAAATTTGTTGCCAATTCAGGACTCATCGTACATCCTGATTATCGCAAAACGGGCCTTGCAAGAGAAATCAAAAGTGCCATCTTCGAATTGTCGGTTAAAAAATTCCCGAATGCCAAACTTTTCGGGATCACTACCAGTTTAGCCGTGATGAAAATTAACTCCGACCTAGGTTACAGGCCGGTAACATTTGCTGAACTCACCATGGATGATGCATTCTGGAAAGGTTGTGAAGGTTGTGTTAATCATGATATACTGATGCGTACAAAGCGAAGCATGTGTTTATGTACAGGGATGGTTTGTGTCCCTTCAGCATTGCCAATAAATAATTACCAGGTCAGAAGGAAAATATCCTGGGAAAATTTCAAAATTTTTCTTGTCGAACGCAGAAAACGATTAAAAACCAAATCAAAAGAATATCCAATTTTAAAAAAGTTTGAAAATGAAAAATAATAAGGTAGTGCTTGCGTATAGCGGAGGGCTGGATACTTCATACTGTTTAAAGTATTTGGTGAAAGAAAAAAAATTAGAGGTTTATTCCGCCATTGTAAATACAGGAGGTTTTTCTGAGGATGAACTTAATCAACTTGAAGAGAAAGCCTATACTTTGGGGGCAACCCAGCATATTTGCTTACAAGAAACCGAAGCATATTATGAGAAAATCATAAAATATTTAATTTATGGCAATGTTTTAAAGAATAATACTTATCCTTTATCGGTAAGTGCTGAAAGGGTGTACCAGGCAATTTCACTGGTTAAATATGCGAAGCAAATAAAAGCAGGATCTATTGCTCATGGAAGTACAGGTGCCGGAAATGATCAGGTCCGTTTTGATTTGATTTTCCAACTAATTGCGCCTGGAATTAAAATCTTAACGCCAACCCGCGATTTGCAGCTTTCTCGTGAAAATGAAATCCTTTATTTGAAAAAGAACGGATTCGAAATCAATTTAAAAACATCTGAATACTCCATTAACAAAGGTTTATGGGGAACGAGTGTTGGCGGCAAGGAAACACTTACTTCTCATCAATCATTGCCTGAAAATGCCTATCCCAGTCAAGTAATTGAAACAAAACCAAAGCAAATTAAAATTGAATTTAGAAATGGTCAGCTGTATGGGTTGAATCGAAAAAAAATGACACCGATAGCGTGCATACAGTCATTAGAAGCAATTGCAAAAGAATATGCAATAGGGCGGGATATTCATGTTGGGGATACTATTATCGGGATAAAAGGCAGGGTTGGTTTCGAAGCAGCTGCAGCAAGTATTATCATTAAGGCACATCACCATCTTGAAAAACATACCTTATCAAAATGGCAACTACATTATAAAGAACAAATTGCAAGTTGGTACGGAATGTTTATCCACGAGTCCCAGTACCTTGATCCGGTCATGCGAAATTTAGAAGCCTTTTTGGAAGATTCTCAAAAGTATGTGTCAGGAATTGTGAATATTGAATTACATCCATACAGGTTTAATATCCTCGGTATTAAATCTCAGCATGACTTAATGAATCCTGAATTTGGATCTTATGGCGAAATGAATCGTGATTGGAGCAGTGATGATGTAAAAGGATTCACAAAAATTTTGGCCAACCCTATTCGAATTTTTAACAAAGTAAATAAGATATCATGTTAAAGGTAGGCATAATCGGAGGCAGCGGATTCGTAGCCGGCGAATTAATCAGGTGTTTGCTTCATCACCCAGAAGTAAAGATCGATTTTGTTTATAGTCACACGAATGCAGGGGAACCGATCAATAAAATTCATCAGGATTTGTTTGCATATCCAGATTTGAAATTTACAGACAAAGTCAATTTAAATGCAGATGTTGTATTTCTTTGCCTTGGTCACGGTAATTCAATGAAGTTTTTAGAACAACATCAATTTTCAGCAAAAACAAAAATCATCGATTTAAGTAATGATTTTCGTTTGGAAAATGATGCTAATTTCAGCGACAGAAAATTTATCTACGGACTGGTAGAATTGAACAAGCATAAAATTGAGACCGCTCAAAATATTGCCAGTCCGGGCTGTTTTGCAACAGCGATTCAGTTAGCCGTATTACCCCTCATTAAATATTCAGCAGTATTGAATGATCTTCATATTAGTGCCATTACCGGATCTACCGGGGCAGGTCAATCATTAACCCAAACAACTGCCCATAGCTGGAGAACCAACAATATTTCTGTTTACAAAGCTTTCACGCACCAGCACCTTGCAGAAATAAAAGAAACAATTTCCGGTTTCAGGGATTCAGAAACTCAGGAAATTAATTTCATTCCTTACAGAGGGGATTTCACACGCGGAATTTTCTCGAGCATTTATACCGAATCGGAATACAGTGAAAAAGAGCTTGTAGCGATGTATAAAGATTTTTATAAGGATGCAATGTTTACCCATATTACTATGAACGAACTCAATCTCAAACAAGTAGTAAATACAAATCACTGCTTAATCCAGGTACAGAAAATCGGGAATAAGGTACTCATCAATTCAGCCATCGATAATTTATTGAAAGGGGCAGCAGGGCAGGCCATTCAAAATATGAACCTCATGTGTGGACTTGATGAATCGTTGGGATTGAAGTTAAAGGCAAATTATTTTTAGTATTATAAATTAAAAAGATATGAAAATGTTTGATGTTTATCCACGATACCCAATCAATATCGTAAAAAGCAAAGGTGTCTATCTCTGGGACGACAAAGATCAGAAATACCTTGATTTATATGGCGGACATGGAGTTATCTCCATTGGACATGCCCATCCGGCATATCTTTCAGCCATTCAAAAACAAATTAAAAAAATAGGGTTTTATTCCAATTCTATTGAAATTCCATTACAACAGGAATTTGCTGATCTATTATCGGATTTGAGTTCCTACGATAGCTATAGATTGTTTTTATGTAATTCGGGTTCAGAAGCCAACGAAAATGCCCTAAAGCTCGCTTCGTTCCATAGCGGGAAAAAAAAGGTTATTGCATTTAAGAACAGTTTTCACGGTAGGACTTCTGCCTCTGTTAATGTTACGAATCAGCCTAATATTTCCGCACCGATTAATAAAGAACAATTTCCGGTTGATTTTATTGAACTGAACAATGAAATACAGTTGTTTGATAAGCTAAATACTGATGATATATGTGCCGTAATAATTGAAGGAATACAAGGAGTCGGAGGGCTTGATATGGCATCGGAAACCTATTTAAAATTGCTTTCCAATCTTTGCATCGAAAAAGGGATCGTCCTGATCATTGATGAAATCCAAAGTGGATTTGGCAGGAGCGGGAAGTTTTTTGCTCACCAACATACAGGAATCAAAGCTGATATAATTACAATGGCCAAGGGAATGGGTAATGGATTTCCTGTTGCAGGATTACTTATCAACCCTGCCATAAAAGTTAAGCATGGCATGCTCGGAACTACATTTGGGGGTAATCACCTGGCATGCGCCGCAGGAATTTCTGTAGTAAAAACACTTAGAAAGGAAAAACTGATTGAAAATGCGGAAAAGATAGGCAAGCTGTTAGTAAACGAACTCAAAAAGATTCCGTCAATCAAACAAATAAAAGGAAAAGGCTTGATGCTGGGTGTTGAATTTGAGTTTGCAGCCAAACCGATTCTCGAACGACTCTTAATTGAACATCATATTTTTACCGGATCATCTGCCAATCCAAATCTGTTGAGGATATTACCTCCGTTATCGATTACATATGAGGAAATCAAAGTTTTTCCGGAAGCTCTAAAAAGTGTTTTAAAATCAATGAAGCAGGAATAATGAAAACACAACTGGATATCATAAAGATTGGTGGAAATTTGATTGATGACGAATCTTCTTTAACCAACTTTCTAAACCATTTCTCTGCAAACAAAACCTTGAAAATTCTGGTTCATGGAGGAGGAAGATCAGCTACTCAACTAAGCGAAAGGCTAGGTATTAAGACTCAAATGCTAGAAGGAAGAAGAATTACCAATGAGGAAGATCTGGAGGTTGTTACGATGGTTTACGCGGGATTGATCAACAAGAAGATCGTGGCAGAACTCCAGCATTATGGTTGCAACGCCATTGGTTTATCAGGTTGTGACATGAATAGTATTTTAGCAAAAAAACGGCATCATCCTTATATTGATTTTGGCTTTGTTGGCGATATCGAGAAGGTAAATGTCAGTAACATCGACCTGTTGTTAAAAAATGGATTTTGCCCAGTGTTTTCGGCCATCACGCACGATGGCCGAGGACAATTGCTAAATACGAATGCTGATACGGTAGCCGCTCAACTTGCCATTTCGTTCAGTGAAACTTATAATGTCAGGTTGTTATATTGTTTTGAGAAAAATGGTGTGTTGTCAAACCCGGAAGATGATTTTTCTGTCATTCCTTTTTTAGATAAAGATCTTTATCAGGAGTTGAAAACAGCTGGAGCAATATCAAAAGGGATGATCCCAAAATTGGATAATTGTTTTGAAGCACTCGTGATGGGTGTATCTGAAATTAACATTGGTGGTTCCGGAATGATGAATCCAATAGCTTTTAATTTTACTAAATTGTCACTTTAGATATGGATATACATATACTTAAAAAAGAATCAATTGAATTATTAAAACAATTGGTTTCAACTCCATCTTTTTCAAGCGAAGAAATGGAAACAGCAGCTTTAATCATTTCATATTTCGGGTCAAAGAAAATTGAAATTTCAAGAAACAAAAATAACGTTTGGGTACATAACAAATATTTTAATGAACTAAAACCAACAATACTTTTAAATTCTCACCATGATACTGTCAGGCCAAATGAGGGTTATAAAAGAGATCCGTTTGATGCTCAAATTCTAGACGGAAAGTTATTCGGACTGGGAAGTAATGATGCAGGAGCAAGCCTGGTTTCATTGTTGGCTTTATTCATGCATTTTTATGAACGGGAAGATTTGAAGTATAACTTAATATTTTCGGCAACAGGTGAAGAAGAAAGTTCAGGAACAAATGGGCTGAATAGTATTCTTCAGTATTTACCCGAATTGGATTTTGCGGTTGTTGGGGAGCCTACGGGCATGCAGCTTGCCATTGCAGAAAAAGGCTTATTGGTTATCGATGCTTATGCTCCCGGAATTGCCGGGCACGCTGCACATTCAAATACCGATAACGCCATTTATAATGCAATACAGGATATTGATTGGATCAGAAATTACGAATTTTCAGAAATTTCTGAATTACTTGGTAAAGTAAAAATGACCGTAACACAAATTGATGCCGGAAGGGAACATAATGTAGTTCCGGGTACCTGTCATTTTACAATAGATGTTAGGGTTACTGAGAAATATAGTAATCGGGAGGTTTTTAAATATATTGATAAGCACACGATTAGTAAATTAAAGGCCAGATCCTTTAACCTCAATTCTTCATCCATAAATCCCAATCATGCAATTGTAAAGGCAGGGGTGGAGTCGGGCCGTAAAACCTATGGATCACCAACATTATCAGATCAATCGGTACTTGACTGTCCGTCATTAAAGCTAGGACCAGGCGAATCTACCCGATCTCATCAGGCTGATGAGTTCATTAAAATTGAGGAGATCAATGAAGCCATAGATTTATATATAAAAATATTTGATAAAATACTTTAAATAATTTAAGATGAAACTTTGGGATAAAGGGTTTGATACCCATCAAAAGATAGAAAAATTTACGGTTGGAAACGATCGTATTTTAGATTTGAAACTGGCAAAATTTGATGTGATCGGAAGCATGACACATGCTGAAATGCTTGCCAAAATAGGAATTCTAAAACAGGCAGAACTTAAGGAGATAATATCGGGATTGGCAACAATTGCTGAAAATATCGAAAATGATTCTTTCACCATTGAAAACGATTTTGAAGATGTACATAGTAAGATTGAATTCGAACTGACTGCAATGATTGGAGATGCAGCCAAGAAAATTCATACTGCACGATCGCGAAACGATCAGGTTTTGGTTGCTTTGCATTTATATATCAAAGATGAGATCATGAAGATTAAGGCTTTGATGGAAACCCTCTTCAATACACTGATTGGATTAAGTGAAAAATATCAGACGGTCCTGATGCCAGGGTACACCCATTTCCAAATTGCCATGCCATCATCGTTTGGATTATGGTTTTCGGCCTATGCGGAGAACTTAATTGATGATGTCATCATGCTTAATGCTGCCTTCAAAATTGCAGATCAAAATCCATTAGGTTCAGCGGCAGGTTATGGAAGCTCGTATCCCATCGATCGTCAAATGACTACTGATTTGCTTGGTTTTGAAACCTTAAAATACAATGTGATTGCAGCACAGATGAGCAGAGGCAAACTTGAAAAAACCTTATCCTTTGCCTTATCTTCGTTAGCTTTAACCTTGTCGAAATTTGCAATGGATATTTGCTTAAATAATAGTCAGAATTTTAAATTTATCAGTTTTCCAAACGAACTGACCACGGGTTCCAGCATCATGCCTCACAAAAAAAATCCTGATGTATTTGAATTGATCCGGGCCAATTGTAATAGAATCCAGGCATTGCCCACACAAATTTCTATGATAACTACAAATCTTCCTTCTGGTTATCATCGTGATTTCCAAATATTAAAAGAGGAAATCATGAATTCAATCGATTTAATGAAGGATAATTTAGAAATTTTCAATTTCATGATATCAAAAATTGAAATTAACACAACAATTTTGTTCGATCCGATTTACGACAGTCTTTACAGCGTTGAAGAAGTAAATAAACTCGTGATGCAAGGAATAAGCTTCAGGGAAGCATATAAAAAAGTAGCTCATGACATTGCTTCAGGAGATTACTCGCCCGATAAAATATTGAAGCATACACATATAGGCAGCATTGGCAATCTATGTTTGGACAAGATTAAGGATAAGTTTGATAAATATAACAAGCTTTAATTCTTTACCAATAGTTGTTTTCTCCCAAATTTCATGGATCATTTCCAGCATCAATTGGTTTCCTGCATTTTTTCGAGAAATAATTTAAAACATTTTGAATAGAGAATTCAGATTCTGACGAATCATGTGTTTTAACAGGGCGGAGAAAATTGATCATTGATTTTATCCATTTAATCATTTTTTGGCTTTTGATATTCAGTTTTACTTGCTCAGCATCATTCGTTATAACAACTTCTTTTGTGATTGGTAAATGTGAGTGTGTAAATTTATCACATTTACTCTGATCAAATTCAAGCGTTTCAACATCCAAAATGAAGCTCAATTGGAAATGTCGTAGGCAATCTTCTGTTTTTTTTACCAAATAATTTACCAATCTATTTATTCCAGTAGTATTTTGGAATCTACCTATTTGGATCCTTTGATAATGAAAATCCTTGCTAGAAACAATAATTGGAGTCAGATCTTCTTCAATGAAATCCTGGAATAAAAAGTCTTGAGTAGCATCACTGTGCTCAAAAATTAAGTATTCAGTCGCTTGCATAAATTTGGTAATAAGCTTATCCCATATTGATTTTCCTTCTGATGCTGGCATGGGTTCGAAGATGTATTCAGATTTTAGTTCAATTTGTTGGAATGTTGATTTCATAACACTGAATTTTTATGCTTAAAATTTTTATTCAATAGTTTTCAATTTTAAAATGAATTAAAGTCCAGATGCAAGAATACGAATCTTAACAGACACATATCAAGCTATTTAAGTTTTATTTAATGCTTAATTAATTGATTAAGTGACTTAATTAAGTTCATTTAAATTCATTTTTTATCACTTAATTATTTTAACATAAATACTTAATAATTAGGTAAAGGCTTAATTATTATATTATATTTGTCGTAAATATTCCTTAAATGAATTATCGTTATACATTTATCGGATGCGATTATGAGAACATTTTACAAAATGTTCAGTTCATTGTGCCCGGAATTAATAAGATAATAGCGATATATAAACCTTCTGTAACGGATGATATAAAAGCAATCATGCGCGCCAGGCCGGATAAATCAGAAGAAACTGAACCCTTATTGATTATCGATCGTTTGGATCGCATATCCAAACTGAGAACACCTCAAAAACGTTTTGATTGGATGGCAGAGCATGAAATTGGAATCGAAAAAGATCGTTCAATTATCGAAAAAACCGAAATTTTTGACGAGCTCAATAAAAACATTTTATTACTGCGTTTTAAAAATGAATTTGACGGGTTACATGATTTATTGCTGATTTACTTAAATCCAAATCAGGGAAATTATGGATTAAGTTTATCAAATAAGGCAGTGGCGAGTGCTCAAAAAAGTATTATTGAATATCATATGTTCAATGCCTTTAACTCGTTTATAATTTTAAATCGGAAAAATAGAGAAATTCAACAAAGAATTAATGCCGATACCCATGCCATCATTCAGGAAAATAGAAGATTGATTGAGAAACTGAGATTGCTTGAAAATAGCAATCATGAAAATTTAAAGAATCTTGCCTATAAATATTGTGCCGAATTATCTGTAAAATATAAAAAGAAATATCTTCTGTCTGAATTAGCAATTGAGAAGATAAAAGAGTTTAAAGGAAATATAAGCCATTTATATACGATAATCAAAAATGCCATTATTTTTGCCGAAAATAACAGTTTACAAACCCATCCTGATATCAATTATATTGATGATTGGCATATTAATCTTACAAATTTTGAAGTTAAAGAAACAGAGGAAATTGTTGTTCATTCATTCTCCGATCAAAAATATGCCAATACCATTGCATTACTCGATCGACTAGAAAATGGAGCAAAGATTGTCCTTAGTAAAAAAGAAAAACTTACAGGGATTAATGTTGGCGGAGCATGCAATCGACCGATGAAAGCACCCGGAATCACTGACGCTTTAAGTAATCATAGATCAAAAATTCTTACACTTTTCCAAAAATATCCGGATAAGTGGGAAATCATTCGTAAAGAATTTACCCCCATTAAAAATCTGGTCATTTCATCACTAAAAAATGATCAGCTAAGTGCTTAAATGCAAATTAAAATTCAAACCTATTTCAAAATTGGATTTGAGTGCCAAAGCATATAGCCATTATGAGAAGGATGAATTAATCAATTTTATTGTCATCAATTCAGTTAACTTTGCATTCAATTTTTAAAATATGAATATATTATCAATAGAGGGATTAAGCCGGCAATTTGGGGAACGGGAGCTGTTCAGGGATATTAGTTTTGGACTGGAGAAAGGGGAGAAGGTTGCTTTAATAGCGCCTAATGGAACGGGAAAATCAACCATTTTAAAGATTATTGCAGGAAAGGACGAAGCAAATCAGGGAAGGGTAATCCTCAATCCTGACATCGTTTGGGCTTACCTGGATCAAGAACCTTCATTTGATAATAACTTAAGCATTAATGAGTACATCCGCGGAACACATTCTGAAGTACTGAAAATTATCAGGAATTACGAAGAAGCTGTTGCGGCACAAAGTGAAACCTGGGATAAGGAATCGCAAAAAAAATATGATCTTGCCTCTGCTTTAATGGATCAACATCAGGGATGGGATTATGAACGCAGATTGGAACAATTGCTCAGCCTTTTCAAAATTACCGATTTGGATCAAAATATTGGCGAATTATCAGGAGGGCAGAGAAAAAGATTGGCTCTGGCTTTGGTATTACTTGAGAATCCGGATTTATTGATTTTAGATGAGCCTACTAACCACCTTGATATTGAAATGATTGAATGGCTGGAAAAATATCTCGAGAAATCGAATACAACCTTACTGATGGTAACTCACGACCGGTATTTTCTGGATCGTATTTGTACGCAAATTCTGGAACTTGCCAATGGTAAAATCTATACGCATCAGGGCAATTACGCTTTTTATGTTGAACAATCAGCAGTAAGGGAAGAAGTAGAACAAACAGAAATCCTGAAGGCACGTAAACTTATGAAAAAAGAGTTGGAATGGATGCGCAGAATGCCCAAGGCAAGAACCCACAAATCCAAATCCAGAATTGATTCATTTTATGAAATAAAAGAGCGTGCTAGTGCAAATTTAATCGAACAGGAAATTAATCTTGACATCAAGAGCCAGCGTATTGGTGGAAAAATAGTAGAAGTTAAAAATGTAAGTAAAAGCTTTGATGATAGGGTGCTGATTAAGAATTTTGATTACAATTTTTTAAAGGGCGATCGCATCGGAGTTATTGGGAATAACGGAAGCGGAAAATCGACCTTTTTAAATTTAATCACGCAAAACTTAGTACCTGATTCGGGTAAAATCATTAAAGGAGAAACCATCAAATTTGGGTATTACAAACAGGAGGGAATCACTTTCGAAGGTGATCAAAAAATGCTTGATTTGGTTAAAGAAACTGCAGAAGTAATTCAGCTTGGAAAAGAGAAAAGCCTCACGGCATCACAATTTCTGCATCACTTCATGTTTAGTGCACAGATGCAGCATTCTCCGGTTTCACTGCTAAGTGGAGGAGAAAAAAGGCGGCTTTATTTACTCATGGTGCTGATTCAGAATCCTAATTTTCTTATTCTGGATGAGCCTACAAATGATTTGGATTTACTTACTTTAAACAAGTTAGAGGAGTTTTTGCTTTCTTATCAGGGTTGCCTGATGCTGGTTTCTCATGATCGTTATTTTATGGATAAACTGGTTGATCACATTTTTATTTTTGATGGTGAGGGATCAGTGAAAGATTTTGCCGGAAATTATACCCAATATCGCAATGAGATTGTTTTACCTGATGCTCAAAATAAGCAGAAAAAGGAAAAGGTAGTAAAACAGCAGGTCAAAAAGGTGCAGATTGAAGAAAAAAGGAAATTAACTTTTAAGGAGCAAAGAGAATTTGAACAACTAGAAAAAGAGATCCCCACTCTGGAAAAAGAGAAAAAAGCATGTGCAGAAATATTAAATTCCGGAACACAGGATTATCAAGCATTACAAACAGCCTCTGACCGGATTAGCGAAATTATAAGCACGCTTGAAGAAAAAGAAATGCGCTGGCTTGAATTGTCGGAATATCTTGGGTAAAGGATGATTGATTATTTTTTAATGTTGATTGTCGAATAATGCATTAGTAGCGTTTAAACTATGTATGAAAAATAGAAAAACGTGACTCTAAAAGTTATTCTAAGCTGAACTTCTCCTCTAACATTTCGATGCATGCAATTGCATCTTTTGAGAAAACGGGATATTTTTCATTTTTTAAAGCTGCTTTTTGGTAAAGTTTAAAAAATGTAAAAGGATTTCTTGATACCATTCTGATACTTTGCTCTCCAAATTCTTCAATGATTGCATTGCACATGTAAAAACCTGTTTGATGCCCCGACCGGGGAATCATTCTGCTGAATCGCCTTGAAAATATTTGTGCAGAATCAGATAGGTTTATAATTTCAACAAATAATGAATCCATACTTCTGATTAAGTCGGGTTGCATGGCTAAATAATTTAAATATTGTTCACCTTCCCTTGTGTCAGCATAACATCCCGGATCAAAATATTGATTGACCTTATCAATTTGATCGGCTATACCTTCGTTAGCTATTTGATTCATGATCCAAATTAAAGAAGAGTAGGGATCAGTGTCATCCGGAAAACGAAATTCATCCTTTTTATTTCGGTAGTAATGAAAAGCTTCGTGGGCATACAATAACTGAAAACTAAAATGCTTGTTAAAACCTTTATTTATCATACAATCCAGTGCATTATTATCTCTGATATCATCGGTCTTTAAAAAACTATTCAGACTTAAAATAATTGGATCATAACCCCTGGAATCATTAAAGATCAAAAAAGCAACTTTTGGAAAACCCTCAAACTTTTCATCTGGAAGAAAACGAGCAGCTTCCTTCATGGCAAATTCGCTTAAATCAAGTCTTTTATACGCATCGACTAAATCCAATAATTGCGTTTTCTGCTTTGGAACATTTTCATAAGCTTCTAACAATGAAGTAACCCATGAGGTCCACCAAGAACCTTTGCGATCAATTTTGACCAAAATATCATTGATATCTTTTGAGTATCCGGGTAGGTATGCAGCCCTAAAAACCTCTTGAAACCTGATTGGTTTCCGCAACTCATTATCTAAAAGCGTTTTATAAGCAGGAGTCTCAAATAAATCAGCCCATTGGCTGGCTATAGGTTCTTTTCCAGATTGCAATTGCTCCATCACAATGAAATGTTGATAAATGGCAGAAAAGTCAAGATTTTTAGAAGATTCCTGAGCATTTGACAAGCAATGAAATCCAACTAATAAAGTAATAAATAATATACGCTTCATAAATAAATGCCTTTTGTTTAAAAGACTAACTTTTAAGATGATTGTTACATTTTACTCCTTAATCTTCATTCAATTAGTGTAAGTTTGCAAAATCATATTTAAGATATCTCATAATGGATGGAACTAAAAAAGCAAATATCAAGATTGGCTCAGAAGTTAAAATTGTGCTTAAAGAAGATCAGCGAAGTGGAGCATTAACTGAAGGATTTGTAAAAAATATCTTAACAAAATCCACTGAGCATCATCATGGAATTAAGGTAAGGCTGGAGGATGGGCGGATTGGCAGGGTGAAAGAAATAATTTTGAATGATGAATGATGCCCGCCCTTTCCGAACGGAACGTTCGGGCGGGAGTTATGAATTATGAGTGATGAGTTATGAATTTTGAAATAATCTTGTATCTTGAATCTTGAATCTTGTGTCTTACTAATTATTTACTACTAACTACTGTCTACATTCTACTACCTACTAACCAACATCATCATCTATAAATCCAATATTCAGATTAACTCTCACCGCTTCATTATAAGCGATCAGCGTTTTGGCTTTTTTAATTCGTTTTTGAGCTTTGTGGGCATCTTCAAATGAATTTGAGAAATACTCCCAAAAAGAAATCATTTTTATTAATAGGTGCTTTTCTCCTGATAAATGAGAAGCATAGCTTTCCATTAGATAGTTATGAAACTCAAGAAAAACTTTTTTATGGTTTTCCGGAAGTTCCTTTGAATCAGTCTTTATCATTGCTGAAAGAAAGGGGTTCGCAATCAATCCTCTGCCAATCATCCATCTATTGATTTGTGGAAATCGAACACTTATTTCCTTAAACATTTTTAGACTATTCAAATCGCCGTTATAAACCAGCTTTTGCTTAGACAGACTTATACAATTTTCAAAGGCATTAATATTAGCTTTCCCTTTATACATTTGCGTTGCAGTGCGTGCGTGAATGATAATCTCAGTTAAAGGGTAATCGTTAAGTAATGGCAATGATTGAATGCTTTCATCCTCACTTTCAAACCCCAATCGCATTTTTATCGACAATTTATTTTGCATTTTAGGCAGAACCTCATCCAGGATTGAAATTATTTTATCCGGATTTTTTAATAAAGCCGAACCTAAACCACGCTTTGTAATCATAGGGTGGGGGCAACCAAGATTCCAGTTTATTTCTTCATAACCTAAATCAAAAAGGTAATTTGCCAGATACAGAAAATCATTGGCATTATTACACATTACCTGAGGGATTAACTTAACTCCTTGATTATTTTCGGGATTTACATCTCTGATTTGTGAATTTTTTAATTTGCTCTCACCATCAAGTTTAATCCAAGGTGAGAAATATTGATCTACATTACTAAAATATTTTTGATAGGCATTTCGGAAATGAAAGTCGGTAAAGCCCTGCAAGGGTGCGAGATAAATTTGAGGTTTCAATTCCATGATATAAAAGTAGAAAAAGTATGAACGCGAAGTATTCATCTCTTACAATTTGAAATTCGGTATCTTTGCCGGATATTTATTTTATATGAAATTTGAACAATACCGCATCGACGAAGGAATAAAAAAGGCTATTTCAAAACTTGGGTACAAAAAGCCAACAGATATTCAATATAAATCTATTCCTCCCATTCTTAAAGGTGAGGATGTTTTGGCTATTGCCCAAACAGGAACAGGCAAAACAGCTGCTTTTGCAATCCCAATCCTGCACATTTTACAGGATCGCAAAATTGAAGGTCGCCCGGATGGGGTGAAATGTTTGGTGATGGCACCCACGCATGAATTGGCTTTGCAAATCGAGAGTGTTTTTTATCAACTGGGAAGACATACCCGTATTACCTCTTTTTGTATTCATGGCGGGGTTGATCAGGAGCCACAAATTAAACAACTTAATAAAGGAGTGGATGTTTTAATAGCCACACCGGGAAGAATGTTTGATCTCGTAAGTCAGAAAGTGCTTAACTTGGATCGGATTGAAATTTTGGTTTTGGATGAGGCCGATCATATGTTGGACCTGGGGTTCATCAAGGATATCCGCGATTTGATGCGTCATCTTCCCAAAAAACGACAAACACTTTTCTTTTCTGCAACAATCAACGAAAAGATTAAAAACCTGGCCTATTCACTTGTAACCGATGCAATTCGGATTCAAATTTCACCAAAAGATCCTGTGGCGAAAAATATCGAACATGCCGTCGCATTTGTCGAAATGGATGATAAACGATTCTTTTTGGAAGATCTTTTAAAAAATAATTTAGAAAAGAAAATATTGGTTTTTGTGAGGACCAAGGTTAGGGCAGAACGGGTTAAAAAAGCCATGGAAAGGGTTGAAATAGTTACGAATACGATTCACAGCGATATCATGCAGGAAGAACGTGAACGGACCATGCAGGATTTCAGAACCGGTAATTTAAAAGTTTTAATTGCTACAGATGTAAGTGCCAGAGGAATCGACATCCCTAATGTTGAATACGTCATCAATTATGACTTGCCCGACTCTGCTGAATATTATGTGCATAGGGTAGGCCGTACCGGCCGTGGCAATCAAAAAGGACAAGCCATTTCATTTTGCAGTAACGAAGAAAAACCATTACTCGAAGAAATAGAAAAAAACCTGGGAAAACCGATACACAGAATAGAAATTTCGAAAAACGATTATCAAATCACTTTGGATTTTTCGGACGATAAACCTCACGATTGGAAGGCTCTCTTAGAAGAAGCCGAAGGTTTCAACGCTAAACGAAAGAAAAAGAAGAAGAAGAAATAAATGGAATAATGAAATAGTGAAATAATGAAATTCGGAGGAATTATATGATTAGAGACATTAATATGAAAAAAACTATTCTACTGATCATTTTTCTATCAGGATTAATTAATGGTCAGGCTGAAATTGATCCGAATAATCAATTATCGGAAAATAACAATATGAAGAAAAGGGAAACTGCTGTTTTTGGAGCTGGATGCTTTTGGTGTGTTGAAGCCGTATTTCAAACTTTAAAAGGCGTATATGCAGTTGAACCCGGATATACAGGTGGTTCAACAAAAAATCCGACCTATTACGATGTAATTACAGGAACAACAGGGCATGCAGAAGTTGCCCGGATTACATTTGACCCTGATGAGGTTTCTTTTGAATTTTTATTGTCCGTATTTTTTCAAACCCACGATCCAACAACCTTGAATTATCAAGGTGCTGATATAGGAAATCAATATCGCTCGGCCATATTTTATACTTCTGACGAACAAAAACAGATGGCTGAAAAAATAATTTCAGAACTGAATGACGCTCAAGCTTATCCAAATAAAATTGTAACTGAAGTAACAGCTTTAAAGATATTTTACTTGGCAGAAGATTACCATAAAAATTATTTTATCACAAATCCCGAACAGGCATATTGTAAATTCGTGATTCAACCGAAAATGGAAAAATTTAAAAAGGTTTTCAAGGATTATTTGAAATAGCTTAGAATTCAAACATAATGTTTATTCTCAATCCACAAATTCCTTAACATAAAATCTTTATCGATTGCAGAATTTTATTATTATTGTCTTATAATTAATATTATGTTAAATAGCATATTTAATAAAATAGGGGAACAAGTAAATACTTATTCCCCTAATAATTTTATGAATAAAGATTACTGTTGATCAGGAGTTCCTATTTCTGCTAATTTATCATTAACAGCTTTGTATTTTTCAGTCTGCCCTGTTCTCGAATAAATCTGTTTTAAAGAATACAGCGTATTATAATCATCGCCTTTAAGTTTTAAAGCACTTTCCAAATATGGTAAAGCAGTTTGTAAAAAACCATCACCTTTTTCTTTAGTCGCGTTATAATTTTTATCATTATATGGCAGTGCATCGGCTTTACCAAGATAGAAAACACCTTTATTAAAATATAGGGCTCCTAAATTATAAATTGCATTAAAAAAATCAGCTTGAAGTTCTATGGCTTTTAAATATGCAGCTTCACTTTGATCAAAAGCTGATAATCGCTCCTCATCCGTGAGATCTTCATTATTAAAGATTATATCGTACATTGTACCAACGGCTTGATAAACTGTAGGATTAGAATCATCAAAAGTCAACGCTAATTTCAGGTTTTCCAATGCTTTTTCAGTTTGAGCCGTTTCCAGATAAATATTGGTTTCAGCAATAATTATGTTGAAATCGGTAGGGAATATTTTTCTTCCTTTTTGAATAATTTCCAAAGCTTGAATTGTATCCCCTTCTGTTTTTAAAATATTTGCATATGAATAATAAACCACTACACTTTCATAGTTCATGGCAGCTAATTTTTCATAATTTAGTTTAGCTTTATCCAATACATTGCCTTTCTCATAAGACATGGCACCATTAATCAGCGCTGTTGTATCAATACGGCCACTTAGTCCTGCAATTGTAAATGACTTATCGAATAATTGCCCTGCTTCCGAAAATACCTCTGAGTTATATTTTAGAACTGCAAGGTTAAAATAAACTTCAGATGCGATTGTGAAATAAGCGGTCAAATCCTCTTTAAGCTCATTGGTAACATCTAATTCTTTTGCTTTTAATAAGGCGTTATATCCAATCTCGGCAGATTCTTCGTTACTAATTTTAATAAGGTCAGCGATCGGACTTCTTGCGATTTCAAAATAAATTTGTCCCTTGTATAACCAAGTTTTGGAATCATTTATCGTTTTTTCATTTTCACTTGCCGCATCAATTGCTTCTTTGGCCTTTAGTAAATTGCCACTTTTCAAAAAATTGAAAGCAGAGTTTCTTTTTCCTGTTTGCGCATGGGTCAGTCCAAATACGATGAGCAAACTTAACAGAATTGCGTATTTCTTCATAATATTACTTTTTACGATTTTTTTTATCGCGCAAATATACATATTTGCTAAATTCAAAAATCAATGATTACTTATTTTTAAACGTTTTATATTGTCTATTCTTCAATTTCCTTGCCAATCTCTTCATTATTGATATTTTCATCCTCAATATCTTCATTATCAGGATTGTCTATGTCCTTAAATTCATCATCATCACCAACGATAACTGCAACCTTTGCAACTGATGCAATTGAATCATCATCTTTGAGGTTAATTAAACGAACTCCCTGAGTAGCTCTTCCCATTACTCTTAAATCTTCGACGGATAGTCTGATAATCAAACCTGATCTGTTGATAATCATTAAGTCATCATTATCCTGAACATCTTTGATCGCAATTAAAGATCCTGTTTTTTCGGTAATATTGATGGTTTTAACACCTTTACCTCCTCTATTCGTAATACGGTAATCTTCTACCGATGAACGTTTTCCATAACCATTTTCTGAAACAACAAGAATATCTGCATTATCTTCATTAATACAAATCATGCCGATAACTTCGTCTTTGGGCCCTCCCAAACTAATGCCCCTCACCCCTGCTGCATTTCGTCCCATTGGCCGTACATTTGATTCATTAAACCTAATTGCCTTACCCGATTTTAGGGCCATTATAATCTCGCTCTTACCGGTTGTAAGTCTGGCCTCAAGTAATTGATCACCTTCGTTAATTGTAATTGCATTAATACCATTTTGACGCGGACGGGAATATGCTTCAAGAGAAGTTTTTTTGATGGTACCTCGTTGGGTTGCGAGTATAATAAAATTATTTTCAACGTATTCTTTATCCTTAATGTCCTTAACATTGATGAATGCTCTTACTTTATCGTCGGGATCAATGTTGATCATATTTTGTATGGCGCGACCCTTAGAAGTTTTACCACCCTCGGGTATTTCGAATACTCTTAACCAGAAACACTTACCTTTCTCTGTAAAGAATAGCATATAATTGTGCATAGAAGCAACAAACAGATGTTCCAGAAAATCTTCGTCGCGATTACCGCTTCCTTTTGCTCCACGCCCTCCCCTTTTCTGTTGGCGGTATTCAGAAAGTTGGGTACGTTTTACATAACCCATATGTGAAATCGTCAGAAGTACGTCATCGTCAGGAATTGTATCTTCAATCTTAAAGTCTTCAGCTGAATAAATAATTTGACTTCGTGAGCTATCTCCATATTTTTCTTTAATCTCGGCTAGCTCTGCTTTAATGATTCCCATTCGCATGGATTCGTTACCCAGTATTTCTTTGTAAATTTCAATTTGTTTGATTAATTCATCAAATTCAAGTTTGATCTTATCGCGCTCAAGCCCGGTTAATTTCTGGAGTCTCATATCCAGGATTGCCCGTGCTTGTATCTCTGAAAGTTCAAATTCCTTCATCAATCCATTTCTGGCCTCTTCAGGGGTTCTTGAAGCACGAATCAATGCAATTACTTCATCCAAATGATCTAATGCAACAAGCAAGCCTTCCAGAACATGTGCTTTTTTCTCCGCTTCGGCCAGTTCATACTTTGTGCGTCTTATCACCACTTCATGACGATGTTCAACAAAGTAATGGATCATGTCTTTTAAATTCAACATTTGTGGTCGACCTTTAACCAAAGCAATGTTATTTACACTGAATGAGGATTGTAGGGCCGTTAATTGATATAATTTGTTTAGGACAACATTGGTTACAGCATCCTTCCTTAATTCGTACACAATCCTGATCCCATTCCGATCGGATTCATCTCTTAAATCAGAAATTCCAACAATTTTTTTATCGTTAACTAAATCAGCAGTTTTTTTGATCATTTCTGCTTTGTTCACCTGATAAGGTATTGAAGTTACAATGATGCTTTCACGACCGGTTGAACTTATTTCAACTGTTGATTCACCTCTCATCATTACCCTACCCCTGCCGGTTTCAAAAGCTTCCCTAACACCTTCATATCCATAAATCAAAGCTCCGGTAGGAAAATCGGGTGCTTTGATAAATTTCATCAATTCAGGAATTGTAATTTCATTATTATCTATATAAGCGATAGTTCCGTCAATTACTTCAGACAAATTATGAGGTGGCATATTCGTTGCCATACCTACAGCAATACCCGACGCTCCATTGATCAATAAATTTGGGATTCGTGTTGGAAGAACGACAGGTTCTTTGAGTGAATCATCAAAATTAAGCTGAAAATCAACAGTATCTTTTTCAATATCCGCTAACATTTCCTCGGCAATCTTTTGCAAACGTGCTTCTGTATAACGCATAGCAGCCGGGCTATCACCATCAATCGAACCGAAGTTTCCCTGCCCGTCAACTAAAGGATAACGAAGAGACCATTCCTGTGCCATTCGAACCATGGCATCATATACAGATGTATCACCATGAGGGTGGTATTTACCTAAAACCTCTCCAACTATACGAGCTGACTTTTTGTGGGCACGGTTTGATAAAACGCCCAAATCAAGCATTCCATATAATACTCTTCTATGCACCGGCTTCAATCCATCACGCACATCAGGTAAGGCCCTTGACACAATAACCGACATCGAATAATCAATGTAGGCCGATTTCATTTGATCTTCAATATTTACCTTCAGAATCTTGCTTCCTTCTTCCATATTCTTATTAACTTAATCTTCTGTATATTAATCAATTATGTTTATTGGTTATAACATACGAAAGTACTAATTATTTCCGTTAGCTCCCAGTTTTTTAAGCACTTTTTATTACTAACACTTGCATGTTGATAATAATTGTCCGATCTGATTTTATACTATCCAGAAGCACTTATTTTTAGATAAGTCTAAAAAGCTGAATTTCAGTTGCTGAGAAGCTTGTTTCATGATGTAATTTAAGATTAATGCTTCTGGTTTTTTAGTGGCATTATTATTGATTGACCATATTAGACAGATATTGATTATTTTTGTAATAATTTTGAATAAAACAGCATATATGGAAGCGAAGTTTTCACAGAGAGTAAAAAATGTTTTGACCTTTAGTCGTGAAGAAGCCATCCGGCTAGGAAACAGTTACATAGGACTTGAACATCTTTTACTGGGAATTATCAGGGAAGGCAATGGGATGGCAATACAAATACTTAAATATTTTGGGGCAGATATAGACGAAATCAGAAGAACTATTGAGGCTTCCATTAGAAATGCTGAAAAATCTTATAAGAAACCCGAAAATATACCATTAATTAAACAAGCGGAAAGAGCTTTGAAAATTACCTATCTTGAAGCTAAGCTTTTTAACAGTGAATTAATTGGTACTGAACATCTAATGCTTGCTATATTAAAGGATGAAGACAATTTAGTTACCCGTTCACTCAAGAAACGAGGCATTGATTATGAGTCCGTTAAAGATGAGGTCAAAGCATTGACAATGAAAAATGAAGACACGGAAATTACACCAAGTGCTGAAATCCCAAATGATCCAACCGACGACGATTATGATGATATTGGTAAAAGTTACGGTGGTGGAAGTACAAAAAAAGTTCAGGATTCAAAATCCAAAACTCCGGTATTGGATAATTTCGGACATGATTTAACGCTTGCCGCTGAAGAAAACAGGCTTGATCCAATTGTTGGCAGGGAGAAAGAATTAGAACGTATTGCACAGATATTAAGCAGAAGAAAGAAAAATAACCCCATATTAATAGGTGAGCCGGGTGTTGGCAAATCTGCTATTGCAGAAGGATTAGCTTTACGGATAATTAATCGTAAGGTATCAAGGGCCTTATTTAATAAAAGGGTAATTACGTTGGATCTCGCATCTCTGGTTGCCGGTACCAAGTATCGTGGCCAATTTGAAGAACGAATGAAGGCCGTTTTAAACGAACTGGAAAAAAATCCGAACATCATCATTTTCATTGATGAAATCCATACCATCGTTGGAGCAGGAAATGCATCAGGTGCATTGGATGCTTCTAACATGTTTAAGCCGGCTCTTGCACGTGGAGAAATTCAATGTATAGGTGCGACAACCCTGAATGAATACAGGCAATATATCGAAAAAGACGGGGCACTTGAACGTAGATTTCAGAAGGTTCTGATTGACCCGACAACTCCGGAAGAAACAGTTGAAATCCTCAATAACATAAAGGAAAAATACGAGGACCATCATCTTGTTACATATACCCCTGAAGCAATTAAAGCCTGTGTAACTTTAACAACAAGATATATCAGTGATCGTTTTCTGCCAGATAAAGCAATTGATGCTTTAGATGAAGCAGGTTCGCGAGTTCACATCACAAATATCCATGTTCCTGTTGAAATCATTAATATTGAAAGCCGGATTGAAGAAACAAGGCTCAAGAAAACAAAGGCAATTAACAGCCAAAAATTTGAGGAGGCTGCCGAATTTCGTGATTTAGAGAAGAAGTTACAATCGCAACTTGAAGATGAAAAGAAAAGATGGGAGGAAGAATCCAAAATTCATCGCGAAACCGTTCAGGAAGAAAATGTTGCGGAAGTTATTGCCATGATGACAGGTGTGCCCGTGCAGCGGATTGCGCAAAATGAAGGCGACAGACTCATAAACATGGAAACGGAGCTTGCGGATTCTGTAATTGGACAAAGTGAAGCTATTAAAAAAGTAGCTAAAGCAATCCGAAGAAATCGGGCAGGACTGAAAGATCCGAATAAACCTATTGGAACATTTGTATTCCTGGGACCAACCGGGGTCGGGAAAACATATTTGGCGAAAGTATTGGCGCAATTTCTTTTTGACTCCGAAGACGCCCTCGTTCGTGTCGACATGAGTGAATATATGGAGAAATTTGCCGTTTCACGTCTTGTCGGGGCTCCTCCCGGATACGTAGGTTATGAAGAAGGCGGACAATTGACCGAAAAAGTTAGGCGTAAGCCCTACTCAATAGTATTACTTGATGAAATTGAAAAAGCTCATCCGGATGTGTTCCATTTATTACTTCAAGTATTGGATGATGGCGTATTGACAGATAGTCTTGGCAGAAAAATTGATTTCAAAAATACCATCATCATCATGACTTCAAACATTGGATCGCGTCAACTTAAAGATTTCGGCACCGGTGTTGGGTTTTCTACAGCTGCAAAAAATGCTTCAAAAGCAAATTATGCAACAGGTGTCATTGAAAATGCGCTTAAACGTGCTTTTGCACCTGAATTTTTAAACAGGATCGATGATGTTATTATTTTCGAGAAATTAGAACGTGAAGACATTCATAAAATCATCGATATTGAATTGAAAAACCTTCTAACACGCGTTTATGATTTAGGTTATCAAATGAAGGTTTCATCAGCAGCGAAAGATTTTATCGCGGAAAAAGGATGGGATGCGCAATTTGGCGCCCGACCTCTAAAAAGAGCTATTCAAAAGCATATCGAGGATCCATTAGCGGAAGAAATCATCAAAATTAAGATGGTTGAAGGCGATATAATCAATGTGGATTACAGCGAGAAAAAGAAGGAAATTTTCATTAAAATAAGCAAGCCTAAATTGCCGGCAAAACAAGTCAAAAGTAAATAGGTTCTTAAGTTTTTCATAATTTAAAATGTCGTCTTATTAAGTCTCTAACCCTGTTTTGGTCCAGGAACAAGATATATTTTGTCTATTCGTTTGAATATGAATATTTTAAAATTTTGCTTCTTATATTCTTGATCATTATATTTGCGCTTTTTAAAATTTTACGATATTCATATTAATAATTCAACTAATTAAAACACCTTAAAATGGCAAATGATCAACTAATCAAAGGGGGTGAATTTTTATTGACGGAAGCCCAAGCTAATGAAACTTTTATTCCTGAAGAATTTGATGAAGAACAACGTATGATTGTTCAAACCTGTGAAGATTTTTTAGAAGCAGAGATCTATCCTAATCTTGATCGTATTGATGAAAAAGAAGCTGGTTTAATGCCTGGTTTATTGGCAAAAGCAGGAGAACTGGGACTGCTCGGAATTTCAGTACCTGAAGAATATAATGGATTTAATCAAAGCTTTATTACAAATATGAGAGCTAATGAAGCCATGGGCGCTGCCAATTCATTTTCGGTTGCATTTATGTGCCACACAGGTATTGGGACCTTACCTATTCTTTATTACGGTAATGAAGAACAAAAACAAAAATATGTACCTCAATTAGCCAGTGGTGAATTAAAAGCCTCTTATTGTTTGACTGAACCAGGAGCAGGATCTGATGCAAATTCAGGAACTACAAGAGCCGTATTATCTGAAGATGGAAAACACTATATTTTAAATGGCCAGAAAATGTGGATCACCAATGGTGGATTTGCTGATGTTCAAACTGTTTTTGCGAAAATTGATAACGATCGGGTTTTAAGTGCTTTTATTGTCGAAAGAGCTTGGGAAGGTGTAGTTATTAACCCGGAAGAAAAAAAAATGGGGATTAAAGGTTCATCTACTACCCAGATATTTTACAATGATGTCAAGGTTCCTGTTGAAAACCTTCTCGGAAAAAGAGGTGAAGGATTCCGTATCGCATTAAATATTCTACATATTGGAAGAATTAAATTGGGAGCTACCGTTATTGGAGCTGCCAAAAGCGCAATCAATCACTCGGTAAAATATGCCAATGAACGTAAACAGTTTTCGCAACCAATTTCTAATTTTGGAGCGATACAACATAAACTTGCCGAACAGGTAATCCAAACCTTTGTTACCGAATCTACGGTTTATCGTGCCAGTAAAGATGTAAATGATACAATTGAAGCTTACAAAGCTGAAGGAATGGCATATGGAGAAGCAAACATCAAAGGAACCGCTCAATTTGCAATAGAATGTGCATTGTTAAAAGTATTAGGTTCAGAAGCACTGGATTATGTTGTTGATGAAGCTGTTCAGGTTTTTGGCGGGATGGGATATTCTGCTGAAGGACCTGTTGATAAAGCTTATCGTGATTCAAGAATCAACCGGATTTTTGAGGGAACCAATGAAATTAACCGTTTGTTGATTGTTGATACCGTTTTGAAAAGATCGATGAAAGGCGAAATTAATTTATTCGAAGAAGCAAAAAAAGTAGTTGAAGCTTTAAACGATACTGTTAGCCATGAATTTGTCATTCAAAATTATTTTGAGGAAAAACGGGGATATATTAAAAACTTTAAGGACGCTGTTTTAATGGTATTGGGAGTTTCTTCCGAGCATTTCAAACGTAAGTTTGATCAGGAACAAGAAATTTGGATGAATATTTCAGATATGATTATTCAACTTTACGGATGCGAATCTACCATGTTAAGAGTAGAGAAATTTGAAAAAATGAAAGAAGACAGTGATGATAATGGTGACAGCAATGGAAAATTAAACCTTAATAAACTCATATTAGATGTAAATGTTTATGATGCTGCCGATCGTATTTATAAAGCCGGAGCCGATGCCATTAATTCATTTACAACAGGAAAACAGCAGCAATTGCTATTAAATGCACTTGCTAAATTCACACGGGTAGCACCTGTAAATGTTAAAGAGGCGCGAAAAGCAATTGCTTTAAAGCTCATCGACGATAACTGTTATAAATTCTAAGCTTACCAAATCTCATAAAAAAATCCCCCCGATATGATCGAGGGGATTTTTTTATTCACATATTATCATCACAATTTTAAAATTGCTTTTGAAATTACAATACGTTGAACCTGATTAGTCCCTTCGTAAATCTGACAAAGTTTCACATCTCGCATGATTTTTTCTACACCAAATTCAGTAGAATATCCATCCCCTCCCATTACCTGAACTGCATTTGTTGCAATTTCCATAGCTGCATCAGAAGCATAAAGTTTTGACATTGCGGATAATTTAGATGCAGATCTTACACCGTTATCATATTCCCATGCGGCTTTCCAAGTTACCATTCGCGCAGCTTCAAGCGAAGTAGCCATGTCGGCTAACATAAATCCTATAGCCTGATTAGATGCAATGGGTTTGCCAAATTGAATTCTTTTTTTCGACCAATCTCTTGAAATTTCGTAGGCTTCACGCGCTGCACCAACACTCAACGCAGCAACACCGGTACGAGTACGATCAAAAGTTTTCATGGCAAATAAAAAGCCGTGTCCTTCTAATCCCAACCTGTTCTCTATAGGAACCTCAACATCAGTAAAAATAATTTCATTTTGAACAGAAGCTTTTTGTCCCATTTTTTCTAAATGAGGTTTGATCTCTATACCCGGTAAATTAGAAGGAACCACAAAAGCAGTTAAACTTCTTGATCCTTTTTCAGGATCGGTTTGCGCAAAAACAGTGAAAAATGAAGCAACCTCACCATTGGTTATAAACCGTTTATGACCGTTCAGTATATATTTATCACCATGAAGTATTGCCGTGGATTTAATGCCCTGAACATCAGATCCGGCATTAGGTTCGGTTAAACAATAAGCCGCAACCGCCTTTTCTTCAACAATTTGTCCGAAAAACTTGTTCTGTTGTTGCTCGTTGGCAGCCAATAACATTGGAGTTAAAGCTAAGGTATTTGCATCAATACAAATTCCGATTCCGATACAAGCCGCACCTAATTCTTCGGAAGCCAATGCACTATCAAAAATATTAAATCCATTTCCACCAAATTTTTTAGGCATAGGGCCGTTCATGATCCCTTCGCCATATGCTTTCTTAACAATATCCCACGGAAATTCCGCTAACTTATCATACTTAAGACGCTCAGGCCTGATTACTCTATCGGCAAATTCACGGTATTTCTCAACGATTTGCTGCTGTTCATTTGTTAATGAAAAATCTATCATTTTTAAAAAGAATTATAGGTTAATTTTGATTTATTTTAGTATAAAACAGATAATCTTATGCACCTGTTAATGCCAGTTGTTACCTTGTTAACAAATATAAATAAATTTATCAAAATATCGATATATGAATAAAATTAAGTGTTGAAAACTGTCATAATACAACGATGATATATAATTATAAGCTAAATTTAAGCTCTAAAATTGTACAATAAATTGAAATCTATTTAATTATTAAGATAATGCAAAATTTTTCGTTTCACATCCCAACAAAAATAATTTTCGGGACTGGTAATATTTCTATGCTGCCATTAGAAATCCCAGATTCAACTACTTCAATTTTAATTGTTACGGATCAAAATTTACATCGAAACACAGGTATTATAAATCATATAAGAATGCTGTTATCAAATTACAATGTTTTTGTCTTTGATCAAATTGAAGAAAACCCATCCATTGAATCGGTGGATATTGGAGCTGATTTTGCCAAGAAACATTTTATCGATTTGATACTCGGTATTGGCGGTGGTTCAAGTATGGATGCAGCTAAGGGAATTGCTTTAACTGTGACAAATGATGTGCGTTTTGAATCATTCCTAAACGGAGAAGTTCCAATAAATCAACCTTTGCCCTTCATTTGTATACCAACCACTTCAGGTACCGGAAGCGAAGTGACACCTTTTGCTGTTTTTACCGATAAAGTTGATGAATCAAAGAAAGGATATTCACATCCAAGCATTTTCCCGTTAATTTCCGTTATTGATCCGGAGCTAACTTATTCTATGCCTGAAAGCGTTAGAATAAATACCGGGTTGGATGTGCTTGCTCATGCTTCAGAAGCCTATCTCTCATTAGATTCCAATATGCTAAATGATCAAATTGCTTTAGAAAGCGTCAGACTTGTAATTTCAAATTTACCTTTGGCAGTAAAAGGAAATCTATCCGCCATTAATTTAATGGCCTATGCTTCTGTATTGGCTGGTATTGCTATTACTCATGCCAGTACTATTTTGCCTCACATTATGGGCTATCCGTTAACTGTTTTTCATCAAATACCGCATGGTAAAGCAAGTATATTAACTCTTCCGGCATTTCTCGATTTCTTAGAGAAAATTGAGGAATCGGAACAAAAAGTAAGAAATCTGAAATCAATATTTAATTTAGGAGGAGGATTATCAGAATTTTTGAAAACCCTCGGTATTTCGCCTAAGTTAAGCGATTATGGAGTAAACGAAGAAGAAATTGACTTATTTATTGAAAAGACAATACATAAGGGCGACATCAAAATTACACCAGGTAATATTGATCGTAATATCGTTCGTAATCTTTATTATGATTCCCTATAATTATTTTGAAGATTATAACTTTAAACGAAATCCGAAATTCGCAAGAATGTATGAAATTGGTCTTTTGTCAACTCTAATATCATTGGCTGTCCAAAATGTAAATTCAGCATTTGCATGATTATAGGATGAATGCACAATCAAGCTCCACCCCTCCCTTATTTCATATTCTAAATCGAGTGAGATTTGATATACGAATGTATAATCTATGGCTGAAGTAATTTCGAAATATTCCGGTCCAAATAAAAAATACTTTGGTTTATTCAACTGGTAAGGAGTTTGAATATTCATCATGCCGGCATTTACACCTCCTTGTAGTTTAATTTTTTGGAGAATGGCTTTTTCATAAAAAACTCCACCCATCGCAGTAAGCGGAAGATATGGATCGGAACGAATGCTAATATCTGAAAGAAAAGGATCTGAAGCTACTTTGACCCATCCCAAACTCGCGACATCAACAGGATGAATTGATCCTCCAACCGAAATTCTCAAACCAAAAGGTGGCCTTGCCAACCAATTAATATTTAAAAGTACATTCCCTCCGGGTTTTGTAAAACTTCCTTCATTCAATATTTGCCCACTATATTTATCGATTGGCAGTGATAAGCCACTACTCACATCAATGGAAAATTTATTATTCTGACTAAATGCAGAGAAGCTAAATAGTAAAAAGAAGTATAATAAATAGTTTTTCATAGTTATAATCTAAAAAGGAATGGTATAAGGATAAAGGTTAACGACCACAATAGCCAACAGGATACCCATGATACCTATGAATAAGAAAAGATATCCGAGTGCTTTTTTCTTTTTCACGAACATGATAATTCCGATGATAAAAAATAAAATTGAAAAGATAAAAAGCTGGAGTATCATCATTTGCTTTTTTTGACAAAACTAATAAAAATTGATCGTATAAAATAACAGAACAAGTGGTAAAACAAAAAGAGGAATCTTTCCTTATCGGGATAAATTCCTCTTTTGTTATAAGCTATAAAAGTTTATTTCACTCTTTCCAAAAATTCAACTTCAAATAATAATGGTGCAAATGGTTGAATCATAGGAGGTCTTCCTGCTGGTCCGTATGCCAATTTTGATGGAACCAACCAAATTGCTTTGCCGCCAACGCGCATTAATTTAATAGCCTCATGCCATCCTTGTATGATTCCCGGTTTATCAACAGTAAATTCCAGAGGTTCATTTCTTGTAACGGACGAATCAATCGTATCATTATTGAGTGTGGTCAGGGTATAGTTTACTTTAACTTTATCACCACTTATTGGGATTTCTCCCGATCCTGCTAAAGTTTCAATAAAATATAAACCACTCTCAGTAGGACTCACGATATATTTTTTATCACTTAAATATTTTTGAATTGCTGCTTGTTCATCATCTGACAACTTCTTATTTTGAGCTTCATCTTTAGCAGCTTTCTCTTTTTGGAACACAGCCTTGTCTTTAATGTCAACGACCTCAATATCATAAACAAGTGGTGTGTATGGGCCTAATTGATCACCGGCTCCTTCTGCACCAAAAGCTAAACTTGAAGGAACAATGAAGGTTGCTTTTTCACCTACTCTCATTTGTCCAATGCCTTTATTAAAGCCTTTTGTGTCAAATTGGGTTCCATATTCAAAATCAATTAATTCACCTTTGGTATAGGTTGTGAATAAGGTATCTCCACTTGTAAACTTTAGAGTATAATTAATAAGTATAATTAAACCATTTGCTACTTTTTTGCCGGTTCCTTTTTTGGTTTGAATGAAGTATAAACCTTCTTCATCAGGTTGGATAGTAATATAATTCGCTTTTATATACTCTTCAATTAATCCGGGCTCTTTATTACGAATTGCTTCCATTTCAGCTTCCTTTTCCATATCTGCTTCTTCTCTGGTCTGAAATTTTTTCATTTTTATATTGAAGTAGATATAACTTGAACTATCAACATATGAAGGTAAACTAGGGGCTCCAGCGGTAATATAGAAAAATGAATCTGCTTTTATCGCAAATTCAGCACTATCGCCGATCGCCATCATGGCTATACACTCATAAACATCTCCGGCATATTGTGGCTCCTGCAAAATGAGTTGAAATGCCTGTGGGTTTTCATTACTGTTAAAAAGCATACTATCGCCTACTTTGTATGACATTCCCAGTGTGACAACATCTCCGGCTTTAGGAGATAAGGAACCGATTTTTTCGAAAAACTTATAATATATGCCGGAACTTGTTTTTTTATAGCCTTTAAACTGTGAGTTACAGGATACAGCTAAAAAAGCTATCATAAGTGAAAGGACGAGTACTAATTTTTTTTGTATCATTTGTTTATAATTGATTGTAAGAATTAAATGTATTTTGAACTCATTCTGAACGTGCGAAGATAATAAAATTAATATTTGTTGCCTAAGACTGGATGAACTGTTTTAAACAAATAATTAAAGTATTTCATCTTTATGATTTTCAAATAGTTTGATCATCCTTTCTATGGTTTTATCCATTGATTCATACGAATTTCCTCCTGCGGCTTTCTGATGCCCGCCCCCTTCAAAGTATTTTCGTGCAAATTCATTAACCGAAAAATCATTTTTTGAACGAAATGAAATACGAATTAACTTATCGCGTTCAGTCAATAATATTGCCACATTAACTTTATCTATCGAAAGTGCATAATTAACAATCCCTTCAGTATCGCCTACCTGATGATTAAACTTATTTAAATCTTTCTTATACAAATAGATATAGGCGATACCTAAATCAGCACGTACAACAAGTCGTTCATTCAAACAAAAACCAAGCAAATTAAGCCTATCTTCTGAAAATGTGTCATAAACTAACCTATGAATGCGCTCACCATCGACTCCTGCTTCGATTAAAGCCCCCGTAATATGATATGTCTTAGGTCGGTTACAAGAATAGCTAAAACTTCCTGTATCAGTCATTATCCCAACATATATCGCTTCAGCAATATTCATATTAATTAATCCTGTATCACCGGCTTGCGCGATGAGATCATATATTAATTCGGAGGTTGATGATGTTTCTATCGTTGAGTAAATCAACTCAAAATTTGTATCAGGTTCTAAATGATGATCAATCAGGATTTTTGTTCCGTTGAATTGTTCCAGAACACTTTTCATATCGCCTGTTCGGTATAATGCATTATAATCCAATGAGAAGATAGTTTCAGCTTCATCGATTAATTTTTGTGCTTTTTTTGCATCATCCTGATAGATAATTATCTCATCACTATTTGTCAACCAGTTTAAAAATGCGGGAAAAGCATTGGGAATGATAACACTGACATTATGTTCTTTTAATTTCAGGTACTCATATAATGCTAATGAGGATCCAATGGCGTCTCCGTCAGGATTTTTATGGCTTGTAATTACAATTTTTCCTGTTGTGCCGGCTAAATGGCCGATTATTTTATCTAAATCGTTGTATGTCAAGATAAATTATTAAAAAAGGTAAAGGTTTACTTTAGAATTTGTGTAAAAATACTACAAAATATTATATTATTTTCTGAAATAAATTATTCCTATTTTTGCTCTTACATATTAATGTTTACAGTATCATGAGAGGAAATAGAACTTTTACGATGATTAAGCCCACAGCGGTAAAAAAAGGTCATATCGGCTCGATTTTGGCCATAATTAATGATGCAGGTTTCAAAATCATTTCAATGAAATTTTTAAAGCTTTCGAAGGATCAGGCTCAACAATTTTATGCCATTCATAAAGAGAAACCATTTTATGCCGATTTGTGTACTTTTATGTCATCCGGCCCCATTGTAGCTGCCATCATAGAAAAGGATGATGCTGTAAATGCGTACAGAGAATTAATTGGTGCCACCAATCCTGCAAATGCCAAAGAAGGAACCATCAGAAAGCTATTTGCTACCTCTCTACAGGAAAATGCCGTTCATGGCTCTGACAGTGATGAAAATGCTGTAATAGAAGGGAATTTCTTCTTTTCTGATATTGAAAAGTTTTAATTATTCCTCAGGCAGGAATTCTTTAAAAGTATTATCTGAATAGAATATCACGATCTTACTGGCTTGTTTATTTGAATTAGAAGGAATTCTATTAGTAATAGGCTGTTTTCCAATTGTTTTTGCTTTATTTTCTGTCGGCTCCAACAATATTTTTTCAGAATCATTCTTTTCTTCTTTAATTATCGGAACAACTTCTTTTTGCTTTTCATGACCACTAAATAGATTGGTGTCATTTTCTTCAATAAGCATTTTACCTTTACCCATTATTAACCAATCTGCGTTAATATCAGGATATACTTTTAATAATTTTTGGATAAAATCCAGGCTTGGTTTATTTCTGCCTGACAGCACATGTGAAATACTGGATTTCTGAACTCCGATTTCTTCAGCAAATTTTGATGAATTAATTTTATAAAATCTAAGTATTTTATTGATCCGATCAGTCATGAGACAGGTGAATTTATTATACAAATGTAACAATAATTACTATAACATATGTAATTTTTAAATATTACATATGTTATCATATTTATCAAGCGCTTATCACATTCATAATTTACACTTAACAAACTATTATACAATCAATTAATCCTTTGTTAAAAATTAAAACAAAATTTGATGTTATAATAAAGTGTTACTTTAGATTTAATGTTTAAATCGTTGTTATTTAGACTATATAAATTTATATTATTGATAATTAATTGTAATATTGTGAAAATTCACAAATATTGACTAACTGGTTAATTCAATTAAAAACTTTACAAATGTAATATGTGTATTAGCTAATTGATAATTAGCATTATAATACCGTTAATTGACATGTGTCACAAATGTAAACTAATTATTATGGTTTCTTTAGATACAGCCCGATTATTGAAAGGAAATCATTTATCCCGATACGCTGCGCTATCGGGATTCGTTCATCTTACAGATTTCAATGCAATTCGTTTTTGAAATCTGAGTTTCACGAATAAAAAAAGCGCCATTACATATGACGCTTAGCTTTACCTTTTTATATTCCGCCTAGCTGGGGCATTTCGATATACTTCAACAAGTTCAGTTCAAGCTTTTCACTTCATGAAAAACTCAATGCCCTACTTAAGATGCACCCTGAGTGTTCTGCGAAGCAGAATATAATGAAGGGTACAATTAATAATCTTATAAATCGAAGCATGGACAACCAGCCTGCATGGCTGTCTGACAGGCCTGCTAGCGCTAGCAGGGAAACTGATGACTCTCTCTGAAAATATTTTCTATTTATATACCTTCATATATAATCTTCAAAAACTGCCCCAATTTACTAGGTTCAAGCCAACGGGTCACAATTACAATATCGTTTTTCTCGTCAATAATAATATTATTTCCGCCAAAACCGGAGGCATAATAAATATTGGCCGGCACCCCTTCCATACTCCGTGGGCCCTGGTTTAACCACCACATGTAACCATAACTTCCATAAGCTTTTGAAGGCTGCTGAACGGCTTTTACCCATGCTTTGGAAATGAGTTGTTTGCCCTGCCAATTGCCTTCCCTCAAAAAGAGTAAGCCAAATTTGGCATGATCGAGGGTATTGATAAAAAGTCCGCCGCCGGTATGGCCTCCCCCACTTACCGATTGCACCTTGATCCCATCCACGTTTACCCATGAAGTTTCGTAACCGAACCATCGCCAGGTTGAGGAAGCACCTATCGGATCCATGATTCGCTCTTTTAATACTTGTGGTAAAGGTTTACGCCAAACTTGCAACAATGCATAAGCGGTTGCATTCACGCGGACATCGTTGTATTTATAAACCGTTCCGGGTTCGTTTAATTTTCTGTATCTCCAATCATCAATTCCTCCTTCACGTGGTGGGCGATCGGCCCAATCATGCTGGCCAAACAAAGTACCCGACCAATCGGAAGACTGTGTCAACAAATAATCCCAGGTGATCTTCGAGTTATGTTCACCCTGAAAAGTTTCATCCCATACATAATCAATCACTTTATCGTTTACATTTTGGATTAAACCATCGCCGATAGCCAAACCTGCAACGGTTGAAAGGTAGCTTTTGGTTACACTAAAAGTCATGTCAACCCTATCCACATCGCCCCATTGAGCAATGATGTAGCCATTTTTTATGATAATTCCGGCAGGACCTCCTCGGTGTTTAGTTGGGCCAACGATGTTGATAAAAGGCTCGTTTTTAAATGATTCGTAAATGGCAATTCGCAAATCCACATTTCCGGAATATTCGTTGGCCTTAGCGAATGAAACTGCCTCATCAAGTTTTGCAGGGTTGATTCCAACTTCCTTTGGGCTCTTGGTTTCCCAGGTTTTGTTCTTTTCAGGATAATAAAGTTTTTGTGCGTTGAGAGTTGAAAAGATGAATAAGAATACTCCTGTCAGGATGAAGGACTGGAACCTTAGTTTTTTGATTAACATTTGCATGATGAAGTTGAATTTGAGGTTTATGAATAAGTAAGTAAATATAAATTGAATTCAACTAATAAAAAAGCAGATTGACGGGTTATCGACAAGGATCAAAATTAATCCCACCAATAATTTAACTTCCCGATAAAGAGAAAAAATAATTGTTTTATTATTTATTAAATAATTGAAAAAAATATAATTTCGTAAAAAAAATACAATATGCCATTTATCAATTTCAACAATATAAAAAGAGTTAAGGTATGGGACGGTATCACAGGAACTGTAGCTCATTCGGACTCAATGACCTTTGCCCGCTTAAGAATTAAAAAAGGGACCGTTTTGCAACCCCATTCGCATCCGCATGAGCAATGGACCCATTTATTGGAAGGCAGATTGTCGTTCACAATTGGTGATGAAACTCAGATTTTGGAACATGGAATGGCTGCTCATATTCCTTCAAATGTTCCTCATAAAATTGAGGCACTGACCGAGTGTTTTGTCATTGATTGTTTTACACCGGTTCGGGAAGAGTTTAAAAAGTTGGAGGTGATAGGTTAAAATGATTTGAGGTGTAGAACGTCATTCATTTCAAAAAAACCTTTTTTGTTTTGCATAAATTCGGCTGCTAAAACGGCACCCAATACAAATCCTTCCCTGCTTTTCGCCGAATGTGATAACTCTAGCGTGTCAAATGAAGATTCATATTTTATTTCATGAATTCCGGGGACTTCTCCCCTTCTGATTGCATTAATTCCAAGAATATCATTTGTAGAATGATCGGCGAGATTCCAACTATTCAAGCGATCGATATTATTGATAATGCCTTGTGCGAGCGTAATGGCTGTCCCACTGGGGCTGTCCAGTTTTTTGGTATGATGGATCTCCTCAATAGCAACACTGTAAGCCGGAAAAGTGTTCATGATTTTTGCCAACATTTTATTCAAAGCAAATAATACATTTACACCCACACTAAAATTAGATGCATACAAAAATCCCTTATTCTCACTGATACTGATTTGTTTCAGTTTAGCCAATTTATCGGTCCAGCCGGTTGTTCCGCTTATTACAGGAATATTTGCATTAAAACAATGCAGAATATTTGCGTATGCAGAAGTCGGATTCGTGAATTCAATGGCAACATCAACCTGCTCAGTATTCAGGTCGTGAATTTCTTCAAAATTATCCTGATCGATGATAAATTTAATTTGATGCCCACGATCCACTAAAACCCGCTCAATTTCGTGACCCATGCGGCCATATCCAATAATTGCAATATTCATTTCAAGTTTTTATGGGTGCATATTAATTTCCATGGGAACGTCTTCCAGGTGTGTACTGCAGTAGTCTGCAATTCCTTGTTCCGTGAGATCGGAAGAATAATAGGATTTTACCTTGTTTCGTAAATTATAGTATGACGTCATCACCTCACCATAAGCACCTGCCGATCTCAAAACGATTAAATCGCCCCTTTTAGTTTCAGGCAAATCGATTCCGCTTCCAAAGCTATCTGTCGATTCGCAAAGCGGACCTACTATATCGTAGGTTGCAGGTTCCGAATTTGAAGAAATGTTTTGGATTTTGTGATAAGCCTGATACAATGCAGGACGAATAAGTTCAGTAAATCCGGCATCTACAACCGCAAACTTTTTAGTGCCGCCATTTTTAACATACAATACTTTCGTAATTAAATTACCACATTGGCCAACGATTGATCTGCCCGGCTCCAAATGAACTTCCTGACCTGAACGCACTATCAAATTTTGTTCAATGGTTTGGATGAGTTTTTCAAAATCTGGGATGGGATTTTTATCAGGATTTTGATAATCAATACCTAAACCGCCCCCTAAATTGATGTGGTCAAAAATAAATCCTTTTGAATTAAACCAGTCCTGAATTTCATTTACCCTCAAACATAATTTTTTGAAAACATTTATATCCGTAATTTGAGAACCAATATGAAAGTGTAATCCGGTTATTTCAATTGCTTTAAAATCAAAAATAGAAGCTATTAATTCATCAAGCTCTTCCTGACTGAATCCAAATTTATTGGTTTGCATTCCGGTAGTGATGTAATGATGTGTTTTCGCTTCAACATTAGGATTGATGCGAATTGCAATATTAGCCACCTTATCCCGCTCTAGTGCAATTTCGTTGATTATTCTGACTTCCTGTAAGGATTCACAATTAAAAACTCCGATATTGTGATCCAGTGCCAAACAAATTTCCTCATCTGATTTTCCAACTCCTGCAAATACAATTTTTTGAGGATCAAAACCCAAGCGGATTGCTTGCAGTATCTCATTTCCGCTTACACAGTCGGCTCCAAAACCATGTTTCCTAATCATTTGTAATATAGGCTCGTTTACATTTGCTTTTAAGGCGTAGTGTATTTGATAGTTATTATGAAAAACAAGGCTTTTTAAGCGTAAGATCGTTTGTTCCAACTGATCTAAATCGTAAAAATAAAACGGTGTGGGTGTATCCTGAAATTTTTTGATTAATTCGTTGTTAAACATAAACGGCTGTTTTAAAAAGTGATTCACTTAAATAATTTAAAGCTTCTGATTTGTTATTGGTATCTATTAATAAGGTGATATTACTGTTGCTTGCGCCAAATGAAATCATTCGAATGGGGATATTTTTCAGTCCGGTTCCAACCAAACCAATCATTCCCTTTGTGTCCGCATGAAAGTTCCCGACAACACAAATGATGCTCTGATTCATTGTTACGGTCACTTCTCCCAATTTTTTTAATTTACTAACTATCTCATTTAAATACTGATCGTTATCAATGGTCATCGAAACGGCTACTTCAGAAGTGGTGACCATATCGATGGGTGTTTTGTAATCTTCAAATATCTCAAAAACCCGTCGTAAAAAACCATAAGCCATCAACATGCGAGCTGATTTTATTTTTATGGCAATAATTCCATCTTTTGCAGCTACTGCCTTTGCACCCCCTTCAATTTGATCATTTCCTATTCTTGTTCCAATGGCATCAGGAGCCATCGTATTTTTTATGAAGATGGGAATTTGATGCTGACGAACAGGCAAAATACAAGTTGGATGAAGAATCTTAGCGCCAAAATAGGCCAATTCTTCTGCTTCGCTGTATGAAAGTTGTTCGATAGATTGCGTTGATTCAACATACCTTGGATCATTATTATGCATACCATCAATGTCGGTCCAGATTTGAACATCTTCTGCATCAATGGCTGCACCAATAATTGTTGCAGAATAATCGCTGCCTCCCCTGCCCAGGTTGTCAATTTTGCCCTGAACATTTTTACACACATAGCCCTGGGTTATAAAAAATCGGGTATCCGGATATTGATCCAGTATTTCGATCAAATTTTCAGCAATATAATATTGATCAGGCTCGGCATTTCTGTCGGTTCTCATAAATTGTAAGGCTGAAATATTTTCAACCTTCAAACCCATCATATCTAAATAGGTAGTAAAAATGTGAGTGGTAACAAACTCACCCTGAACCAATAATTCCTTTTCGATTTCTAAAGAATAGTCTTGTTTTGCCAATTGAATGATATGATTAAAAAAATCTTCGATCCATTCATCCAAAAAATTAGCACAATTAAAATCAGCAAGCAGTTCATTTGACTCAAAAAGATATTTTGATTTCAACACCTGAATTAATCCCGTTGCAATGTAAGTTTCTTCTCTTTTCATAAATTCAGCCACCTTAACAAGTGCATTGGTTGTTCCCGACATGGCTGATAAAACAATGATGGCTTTTTGGTTTTTCTGAATAATATCTGCAACTTCCCGCAAACGCTGTGCTGATCCAACCGAGGTGCCTCCAAATTTACATACTCTCATCTCAATACTTTTGCTAATTAGTTTGTGGAGTTAATACTTCAGCATTTATCAATGCAAGTCGTTGTAGTTCTGCAGTATATATTCTTAAGCTTTCTTCTGAAGATAAAGGAGCCAAAGGCAACCTAAACCTGTTTTGGATCATTCCCATCAAATACAGCGCAGTTTTGGCTGGTATTGGATTCGATTCAATAAAGTTCAGGTTCATTAAATTTAAATATCGGTATTGGAGTTCCCTTGCCCGTTCAATATCGTTATTTAAGCAAGCATGCATTAATTCGCTGAATTTTCTTGGAAATACATTTGCAGCAACCGAAATACATCCTTCTGCTCCTAATGCGATCATTGGCATGGCAAGGGCATCATCTCCTGAATAAGCCATAAAGCCCTTGGGTCGTTGATTGATAATATCCATAACCTGTCCGATATTTCCCGATGCTTCCTTAATTGCCACAATATTTGGAAAATCATTCGCCAACCTCAGTACCAAATTTGGTGAAAGATTACTTCCGGTTCTGCCCGGAACATTGTAAAGAATGATTGGGAGATCAACATTTTCAGCAATATACTTGTAATGTTCATACATCCCCCGTTGATTTGGCTTGTTGTAATAGGGTGTAACGATCAATAAAGCATCCACCCCTTTTAGGGTTGCGACTTTTGAATTATGCAAGGTATGAGCTGTTGAGTTAGAACCGGTTCCGGCAATTACGGGAATTTGATGATTAACCCTTCTGACCACGAAGTCAATAATTTCAGCATATTCAAGCTCACTCATTGTACTGGCTTCGCCTGTTGTGCCGCAAACAACTATGCCATCTGTATTATTTTCCAGATGAAAGGTAATTAAGGTGTCTAGTGCTAAATAATCAATATCATCTGTTTCTGTGAAAGGAGTTACTAATGCAACTATTGAGCCTCTAAGATTTGAAATTCTGTTCATTTTATTTGTTTTTAATGAAACGGCAAAAATACCGGATGACGCTTTCCTAAATAAATATTTAATAAATATGTTCAAATATTTTTATATTTGTTTAATATTTAACAATATGTTATAAATAAGTATTATGTTAACAATATCTCAATTGGTTGATCGGATACTGGCCCAAAGACCTTTTTTAGAAGAAGTTATGTCAGAAGGTTTGGTAAACTTATCAGCAATGGCACGACAAATACAACCAGAAATTGAAACCGCACTTGGACGAAAAGTAAAAGAAGGTGCCATTCTGATGGCTTTAAAAAGATATTCCTCTCATTTGGATATTTCCCTAAATGTGAAACTTAAGAACTCTTTACAGCAAATGGGTGAAATTACAGTCCGTTCCAAGCTTTCCGATTATACCTATAAAAACTCCGATCGAATTGTTGAAAAACAAAAATCCTTATTGCTGATCATCGAGGATAAACGCGAATGCTTTTATACCTTTTCGCAAGGAATTTATGAAACAACCATGGTTATCAGCAGTTCGATGAGCAGTGAACTTGAAAATCTTTTCAAAACAGAACGTCTGGTTTCAAAAATAACTGACTTGTCGTCAGTTACTTTACGACTTCCTGAAAACAACACCAAAATGACCGGCCTGTATTATTTCATCCTTAAGAGAATAGCCTGGGAAAAAATAAATATCATTGAGTTAATATCAACCACCAACGAATTTACCATTGTAGTTGACGAACATGATGCTGCTTTAACTTTCAATGTATTAAAACAACTTAGCCAATAAATTTCTTCTTCAAAAGATACTCCATGATTTGAACTGCGTTGGTGGCTGCTCCTTTTCTGAGATTATCAGAAACGATCCATAGATTCAAAGATTTTGGCTGCGAAAAATCCCTTCGAATTCGTCCCACAAAAACTTCATCCTTTTCATGCGCGTTTATTGGCATTGGATAAACACTGCTTTTAGTATCATCCAAAACAATGATTCCCTCCTCTTTTTCAAGTAATGGCCTGATGTCGGCTAATTCATATTCATGTTCAAACTCGACATTGACTGATTCGGAATGACCGCCAACTAATGGAACCCGAACGGCTGTTGCTGTAACCTGAATACTATTATCACCTAAAATTTTCTTAGTTTCATTTACCAGTTTAAGTTCTTCCTTGGTATAATCCCCTTCACTAAAATCATCGCATTGCGGGATGCAGTTTTTATCGATTATGTGAGGATATTTTTTCGGTCCGTCAATTCCATTACGTTCATTTTCGAGCTGGTTTACAGCCAAAATGCCCGACCCTGTGATGCTTTGATAGGTGGAAACAACAACTCTTTTGATTTTGTATTTTTTATGTAAAGGTGCTAAAGCCAAAACCATCTGTATGGTTGAGCAATTTGGATTTGCAATTATTTTATCATTGATGGTTAATTCAGCGGCATTAATCTCAGGAACCACCAGTTTTTTATCCGGATGCATTCTCCATGCAGAAGAATTATCAATTACAAAAGTTCCATTGGCTGCGAAAGCCTCTGCCCACTTAAGGGAAGTTTCACCACCGGCAGAAAACAAGGCAACATCCGGTTTCTGATCAACAGCGTTCTGCATGGAAACTATGGTCCAGTCTTTTCCTTTGAAATTTATTTTTTTACCAACTGATTTTTCTGAAGCAACCGGAATTAACTCGGTAAATTGAATATTACGTTCATTGATTACTTCCAAAATTTTTCTACCGACGAGCCCAGTGGCTCCAACTACAGCTATTTTCATTTATTTCTTATTTTTTTGATTTGCAAAACTAAATTATTTTGAAATTAATTTTTATGTTCATTGTTTAAATTTATTTCCTCTTATTTGATGCACATCATAAGGTGTTTCCTGATAAAGGTAATAGTTGAGCCAATTTGAGAATAAAAGGCTCCCATGGCTTCTCCAATTTACAATGGGCTTTTTTGTCGGGTCATCATCCGGAAAATAGTTTTCAGGGACAGTTATATTCATTCCTTTTTTGAGATCCCTCTCGTATTCTGTTTGCAATGTCAAAAGATCGTACTCAGAATGACCTGTAACAAAAATTCTGCTTTTATTTTTAGCAGCTACGATATAAATTCCAGCTTTTTCGGAATCTGAAACTATTTCCAACTCATTCACCTTATCAATATCGGCTCTTTTAATCTCTGTATTACGCGAATGAGGTACCGAAAAAACATCGTCAAATCCTCTGATGATGGGATATTCACGATTACAAACCTGATGCTTATAAACCCCAAATAATTTTTCATCGAGTCGGTGTTTCGGAATTCCATAATGATGATACAGGCCGGCTTGAGCGGCCCAGCAAATATAAAGTACAGAAGTCACATTTTCAGATGCCCAATCCATAATCCCCTTCATTTCGTCCCAATACAACACCTCTTTAAAATCCATTTGTTCAACAGGTGCTCCGCTCATGATCATGCCGTCGTATTTATCATTTTTGATCTCATCAAAAGTTTTATAAAACTGATTAAGATGATCGGCTGAAGTATTTTTCGAATTATAAGTACTGGTTTTGATCAAATCTATTTCTACTTGAAGAGGTGTATTTGAGAGCAAGCGAAGAATATGTAGTTCTGTCTCAATTTTGAGTGGCATCAAATTTAAAACTGCCACTCTCAGCGGTCGAATATCCTGCGCCAGTGCTCTTTCTTCCGGCATTACAAAGATATTTTCGCTGATCAAAATATCTTTAGCCGGTAATAAATCAGGAATTTTTATAGGCATGGCTTATTCTCTTTTCGAGGTTTTGAAAAAGGCTTGCTCAAAATCACGAATAATATCATCGATATGCTCGATGCCAACACTGACCCGTAAAAGGGTTGGCAAAACTCCAGCAGCCAATTGTTCCTTCCCGCTCAACTGTTGATGGGTAGTAGCAGCCGGTTGAATAATAAGTGTTTTGGCATCACCAACATTTGCCAGGTGGCTTACCAATTCTAATTTCTCAACAAATTTGCTCGCCTTTTCTTTGCTCCCTTTAATTGTAAAGGAGAGTACTCCTCCAAATCCATTCTTAAGATATTTTTTAGCCAAAGTATGTCCCGGGCTTTTTTCCAATCCCGGATATAAAACAGTATCGACCCAATCCTGATTATCCAGCCACTGTGCAAGTTTTAAGGTATTGCTGCAATGACGTTCCATTCTTAATGAAAGCGTTTCCAATCCTTGCAAGAGTAAAAATGAATTAAACGGGCTGATTGAACTACCCAAGTCCCTCAGACCTTCAATTCTGGCTCGAACAATAAAAGACAGTTCCTTTAATGCTTCCCAATAAACCAGGCCATGGTATCCTTCTGATGGTTCTGTAAATTGAGGAAATTTACCATTGCCCCAATCAAAATTTCCACCGTCAACAATTACACCTGCAATGCTGGTACCATGTCCTCCAATCCATTTTGTGGCTGATTCGACAACGATATTTGCTCCATATTTTATTGGACTGCAAATATATCCACCCGCTCCGAATGTATTATCAACTATTAAAGGAATGCCATGTTTTTTACCCAATGCTGCCAATTTTTCAAAATCGGGAATGGTAAAGCCCGGATTGCTGATGGTCTCAAAATAAAGGGCTTTAGTATTTTTATCTATTAGTTTTTCAAAATCTTCCGCATTTTCGGAAGCCGCAAAACGGCTTTCAATTCCATACTGCTTGAAAGTAACTTTAAACTGATTGAAGGACCCTCCATACAAATATGGTGAAGTCACAAAATTATCTCCAACTCTCAAGATATTTGAAAGCGCAATAAACTGAGCAGCATGACCTGAGCTAACTGCCAAAGCTCCAACCCCACCCTCAAGAGCTGCAATTCTTTTTTCAAAAACGTCAGTGGTTGGGTTCATAATCCGGGTATAAATATTTCCTTCTTCTTTTAACTCAAAAAGATTAGCAGCATGTTCCGAATCTTTAAATAGATATGAAGTTGTTTGGTACAAAGGTACCGCACGACTTAGTGTTGTAGCATCAACTACCTGCCCGGCGTGTACTTGTAATGTATCAAAATGTAGATTTATAGTTTTCATTCTTAATTTGTTTTAGTGAAAAATGTGTCATGAATTTTTGTGATGGCGGTTTTTTCGTGGTTTTTATCTATTACCAGATAGCAAACAACGTCTGACCCGCCCAACGTACTCATTAAAACGTTGATGTTTTCGTCAGCCAGCGATTTAAAAATTTTATAACCAATTCCAGGATGCTCCAAAATACCCTGACCAACAACTGCAACAACGGCAATGTCTTTGACCGGGATAACTTCATTTACTTCATCCAGGGCCAATGCATTAATTATTTTATCTGATTTTTTTAAGTCTTTAGCAGATAATAAAAAGTTGATGGCAATTTGGGATGTGATTACTGATTTAATATTAATATCGGCATCATTTAAGCTTGTTGTGATTGTTGCCAGAATACCAGGTTTATAGCCAAGTCCCGGGCCTTTCAGTTTAAGCACGGAAAATTCCCTGCTTGAAGTAATACTCTTTACAATTCCGCTTACTTCTGAATCAGAAGCATTTATATGAGTCAAGGGTTCCAGGCTTCCGTTTAGTGCACCAATATCGAACAAGCGAATTGGAATATTGGTATTTATGAGAGGTTCGATCGTTCTGGGATGCAATATATTAGCCCCAAAATAAGCCAATTCAGCCGCTTCCGAATAAGACAAATGACCAATGCGTACCGGATTATTTACCACCTTTGGATCTGCCGACATGAACCCATTCACATCTTTCCAAACGTCTAAAGATTTGGCATGAACCAATCGTGCAATTGAAGCTGCTGAATAGTCAGTTCCGCCGCGTCCCAATAAATTTACTTTTCCTTGCGATGAGATTCCATAAAACCCGGGCACTACATAAACTTGATCCTGACTAAAAACCTGCTCCAGATCAGTTGTACAATTTGCAAAATCGATGCTGGCATCTCCATATCTGTCATTCGTTCTTAATCCTATTTGTGCAGGAAGAACCTCATTACTGACAATTCCGTTATTATTGAAAATCGCATTGATTATTGATGAACTAAGGCGCTCGCCATAGCTTAAAATCTTGTCGGATAAAAAATCGGGAGTTTCACCAATATAAGCTACCCCGTAAAGATATTTTTCCAGTTCATCAATCAAGGTTTCGATTTCTGTTTTAGCTTCCTTTAACGAATTTTTATCAGAGATATAATGCTCCAGTATTTGAAATTTATAAGCCCTTATTTTAGCTATTTGCGATTTTACATTCTCTTGCTTGTTCAGAACATCTTCCAATATCCCGATAAGCGAATCAGTAATTCCAAAAAATGCCGAAACAACAATAATTACAGGCTTTTCGTATTGATCAATAATTTTGATGATCTTTGATAAACTGTTAATATCCGTCAAGTTTGATCCGCCAATTTTTATAACAATTTTTTGCGTCATTAAGATAAATTTTAAATATTTTTATATGGATTGTTGGGCACTTGCTGAGCAGGGCATGATGAAGATAATCTCAAATCTGGTACTAAACAGACTTGATCCGGGCCATGCACATAGACATTTCGGACCTGGTAAAATGATTACCTAAAAATGTTGAATGTAAAAGATTAAATGTTGTCATTACTTTCGTGTTTGTTTATCATTTCCCACAACTTTGCGGGTTAGGTTTTAGCACCTTTTCCAATACTTAGAAGGTTGCTAGAGGTTCGTTGAGCCTAATCTCTCCCCTCTTCTCTATAACTAAACACCTATTTTTTCGGACAGGAGTTTTAAATAGTGATTGCAAAATTATAATTAAAATTTAAAAAACAAATAAAAAAAATAAAAAAATTGAAATCAGATTTCGGAAAATTATCTTCCTAATCCCAAATACCTGTAATGCCAAGGCTCAGAGATGTATCCTGACTTTTCAGTGTTATTTTCAGTATAAGATTGATAAAACCCAAACTTTTTTGCATTTTCTATCATCCATTTACCTTCTTTAGTGGAAGCAAATCCCTCCTCTGAATTTAACTCGGGTACAAATGAACCAACATCAATGGTCGTCCCCAATTGATGTTCACTATGTCCGGGCTTAGCAACGATATTTTGATTTATGCCATTCTTTGCTATAGCATTTAGGTACATTAATCTTTGCTTATCAAACGATCGGTAAGCGTATAAAATCTTGAGGGAGTAACCGGCTTTTCGGGCTTCAGCAAACATTTTATCGACAGCCTTTGCCGCATCCTTTCTTAAATAATTTGGACGGTCGCCTGAATGATAGTTCCAGTTTTGGTTAATTTTTATCAAATCATCAGGCTTATAATCTTTTGATAATGGAGTATCAATATCTACGTTTTCATTTCCAATTGTGAGATTCTTTTTTTTAGATCCATTTTTTACTTTTTTGAGAAGAAGTTGAACAGGAAGATAATATTCAGTATTATCAATCTTGAATTTAATTACTTCACCTTGAGTAGTCTCAATTAGCTTACCGTCAATCTCCTTTGGGTAAACCAGCTTAACTGACATATCTTTTTTTATCAACTCATTGGTAAAATAAGGACTAATATTATCCGGCAAAATAATCCAAGTATTTTTAAACAGATTTTGGGGAAGTATGAAATTTATTACCAAAAGAATCAGAATAAATATTACTATCTCTAAAAATCTTAGTTTCTTCTTATTCTTTGATTTCACAAATTTTATAATTTGAATTCGCGAAAATAGATAAAATAAGTCTCCAACCCATATTTTGACAATATTAATCAAACAATTCCTCGTGGCTTGCCGCGAGGTTTTCTAATACTCTCCCCTGAATATCAGGGGACCTGCATCGCCGTCAGGCAGGGATGTCAGTCAAAAGACTGACAGAGGGGTGAACTAGTGAATTAAAACAAATCATGGAAAATGCTTCAGCCATATCACAATTTGTATTAAAAAATTTTCATCCGATATTCATCACAAATATTTAATATTAAAAAAGAATAATTTGTATTTGTTTTTTTAAAATCTTGTTTTATTTTGCAGCATGATTATTTTAAAATAAATTATGACATTCCGCAAAAAAATTGCAAACATAGAAAACCTTCCGGACAACGTACTGGAAGCACTTCAGGAGAAATACCCTGAGGGATGGGAGGGCCAGACAACAAAAATAACCAATGCAAAAGGTGAGTATTTTCGTGCAATTACGCTAGATTTTGAAGATATTTCTTATTTAATTAAGGTGCCTATTGAAATTGATTCGGTTAATTACTGGGAAAAAGACGACGATTTAGATGAAATTGTTGAAAAAATAGCTGACAAAAGCATTGAAAAGGAATTGGAGGAAGAGGTATCTGATGAAGACGAAGATGTGGATGAAAAAAAAGATGATGACGATGACGACGATGTGGACGATGATGATGAGGACGAGGACGGAGAAGACGAAAATTAATCTATAATATAATCAAGCAACCCGAACATTTCCAGGTAGATAAGGGTTAAAATCATTTATTAAGCATTAAGCTAAAGCTTTTTATTAGCACATCAATGAAGACATAAGCTAATTTACGTGGCTTTGTTTCTGTGGTAGCTTTTTCACTGACGATATTCTTATCTTTTGCCATTTCTGTTAATAATAATGATTCATTCCCAATGCTGGAGGAAGATGATTTTATTAAAACATTTATCGTATCCGAAAGGTTATCGTACCATTTCATTAAGCAACTGGTATCTTTTGCGATACGCTGAGAATCCTTAACCCTTTTCACAAATTGACTCTTGTGCTCAATTTCACTGATGCTTTCACCGGCTTGATTATTTATAGGATAAAATGAGGCGCAAATAAAAATGAGCGTAATTTTTAAAATGGTCCTAATATTAATCGTTTTCATGTCTTGCAGTTTTTGATTCAAAGATAGTTCAATCAATACTGAGCCACGGTTAACATTAAGTTAATAAATGTTATTAAGTGTTAATTGTTGGGATGGAATTTTATGGTAATGTTAAAGTACTTAGCTAAGATGATCAGTTATTAGCTTTCAGCCTATTTAACCTTATGATTTCAAAAACATTTTTTAAAAGTATTACAATAACGATAAGATTTATCAGAATTAAAGTGGCATTTAAAATATCAGCAATACTCCAGATGGTTTCTACTTGCATAAAACCCAATAGTATAACCAAGCTAAACATCCATCTAAATATTTTTTTAAAATTACTACCCCAAATAAATGCGAAACACTGTTCTCCGTAAAAACACCAGGCAATTAATGTTGAATATCCAAATAAGAATGACGAAAGGAGAATTAGCAATCCTCCATATTCTCCGAATTGGGTATTGAATGCCAAAGTAGTTAATGCAGTTGAAGTAAGTCCGCTCGTCCATACACCAGTAACTAATATGGCCATTATTGTTGCAGATGAAATGATGGTATCAATAAAAACGCCAAACATACTCACCAGGCTCTGATGATAAATATTATCGACCCTCGCTGCACTGTGCATCATGGGTGAACTCCCGGTTCCGGCTTCATTTGAATAAAATCCTCTAGCAATTCCATAGCGAATCACCATCATCACTGTAGCACCGGCAAATCCACCGCTTGCACTACTGGCTGTGAATGCATTATTAAGCATAAGGGTAAGTACTTCCTTTATAAGACCAATCCTAGCGAATATAATAATTAAGATTAAACTGATATAAATAAGAATCATTAGTGGGGTTATTTTTTCAAGTACACGTGCAATTGTTTTTAATCCACCAATTACAACCATCCAAGTGAGAAATGCCAATATCATACAAAAAGGAAATTGTACCGGTATCCAGCTGGGAATCCAGGAAACATCTACAATTGAAACCGCCGCCAGAGAGATAGAGTTTGATTGCACCAGAGAGGTTCCAAATAGGGTTTTAAGGCCCATAGCTAAGGAAAAAGCAACTGCCAACCACTTTATTTTTAACACTTTTTGAATATAGTACATCGGACCTCCGCTATAGGTCCCATCTTTATCCTTTATTCTGTATTTCAGTGCTAGCAATGTTTCAATAAAAACGATGATCATTCCAATAAAGGCACCTACCCACATCCACAATAAAGCTCCCGGTCCACCCATAAATACAGCCGTTGCAGCACCAGCTATATTTCCGTTTCCAACCATTCCCCCAAGTGCACCAAACAAAGATTGAAGGGGTGAAATATTTCCTTTTCCTACACCAGTTCTGGTTTTGTAGGTAAGTTTGGCTGCTTTAAAAAAAGTCCTAAATTGAAGTCCTTTGAGACGTATCGTAAAATAAATTCCAACCGAAAATAAAACGATAATCATGGGATATGACCACAGCCAACTCGCAGCCTGCTGTATTAATTCAGCTCCTTTATCAAACATCATAAAATAATGTTAAGTATATACCATTATGGAAGCTATCGTTGTAGAGAAACCTAAAATCCGTGGATAAAAAATAGAGATTGGCATTTCTATAAAATATTTTACCCACCAAATGTAAAAAATCCTGTGAATCAATCACAGGATTTTAGTATAATAAGAAAAAATCAACTATTAATTTAAGATGAGTGGCTCATCAACCTTTTCTTTAAGGAGCGCCAAATCGATGAGTTCAATCATTTCATTAACATAATGAAAATTAAGTCCTTTGATATATTTCTCATTTATCTCCAATATATCTTTTTTATTATCTGCTGATAGAATGATGTCTTTAATTTTAGCACGCTTTGCAGCTAATATTTTTTCTTTTATTCCACCAACGGGAAGGACCTTGCCACGTAAGGTAATTTCACCGGTCATCGCGATATTATACCGCACTTTACGTTGAGTAAACGCAGAAGCTATCGCAGTAAACATTGTTACACCTGCTGAAGGGCCATCTTTTGGAGTTGCACCCTCAGGAACATGAATATGCAAATTCCATTTACTAAAAAGTTCCGGATCAATTCCAATTATACTCGAATGCGCTTTTAAATATTCATATGCCAGGGTTGCTGATTCTTTCATAACATCCCCGAGATTCCCTGTCATTGTGAGCAATCCTTTTCCTTTGCTCAAACTTGCTTCGATAAAAAGGATTTCACCTCCTACGCTTGTCCAGGCCAAACCCGTAACTACACCGGCAACATTATTTTTAATATGTTTATCTCTTTGAAATATCGGTCGGCCCAATACTGTAGCTAAATCGGATTCGCTTAATTTTCTGTCAAATTCCTTATTCATCACAATAAATTTGGCCTTGTTACGAATAATTTTTGCAATATTCTTTTCTAGTGAGCGTACCCCTGATTCACGGGTATAATCATCAATAATTTTTTCAACCACATTTTTGCCGAAAGAAAGCTGGCTTTTTTTCAACCCATGTTCAGCAAGCTGTTTTGGGATAAGGTGACGCCTTGCAATTTCTATTTTCTCTTCGATCAAATAACCACTTAAATCAATAATTTCCATACGATCCCTTAATGCAGAATGTATCGTCGATAAGGTGTTAGCTGTAGCGATAAACATGATTCTTGAAAGATCAAAATCAAGTTCTAAGTAATTATCGTAAAAGGAATTGTTTTGTTCAGGGTCAAGTATTTCAAGCAATGCAGATTGTGGATCACCTTGATTGGAATTCCCGCCAACTTTATCAATCTCATCCAATACAAAAACGGGATTCGACGACTTTGCTTTTTTTAAGTTTTGGATTATACGACCAGGCATAGCACCAATGTAAGTTTTTCGGTGACCACGCAATTCGGCTTCATCCCTAAGCCCACCAAGCGACATGCGGATGTATTTTCGATCAAGCGCACGTGCTACTGATTTACCCAATGAGGTCTTTCCAACACCTGGAGGGCCAACTAAGCAAAGAATGGGTGATTTCATATCATTCCTTAATTTGATCACTGCAAGGTGCTCAATAATGCGTTCCTTTATTTTTTCCAATCCGAAGTGATCTTCATCAAGGATTTTTTGTGCGCGATCCAAATCAAAATTATCCTGGGTATATTCATTCCATGGCAACTCCACTAAAACTTCAAGATAATTAAGTTGAATCGAATATTCAGCAGCTTGAGGGTTCATTCGCTGCAGCTTATTTAATTCTTTGTCAAATGCTTCCGAAGTTTCTTTCGACCACAATTTGCCTTTTGATTTATCTCTAAGTTCTTTTATTTCCTGCTCATTCGGATTCCCTCCCAGCTCATCCTGAATAGTCTTCAACTGCTGATTTAGCAAATAATCACGCTGTTGTTTATCTAAATCTATTTTTACCTTTTTCTGAATCTGATTTTTAAGTTCCAACACCTGTAATTCATCGGTTAAGGCTTTTAAAACTTTATTTGCCCGATCGTACAAATCGCTTACTTCAAGCAAAGTTTGCTTTTCTACTACATCAATATTCAAATTTGACGACACAAAATTTACCAGAAATACCGGGCTTTCAATGTTTTTAATGGCAAAACTTGCTTCAGTCGGAATATTAGGGGATTGCTTAATTATTTGAATTGAAAGATCTTTTAAGGATGATATTAAAGCATTGAAATTATCATCAGATTTAACCAACTCTCCTGAACCAAATTGGGTCACTTTAGCAATAATATAAGGTTCGTTTTGAACGAGAGCCTGAAGCGTAAATCTTTTTTTCCCCTGAATAATGGCAGTTGTACTTCCATCCGGCATTTGAAGAATCTTAATAATCTGGGCAACAGTTCCGATCGCGTTTAAATCTTTGAATTCAGGATCTTCAATATCAACATCTTTCTGGGCAACAACACCGATTATTGCTTTCTTTTTATAAGAATCCTTTATTAATTTGATGGACTTATCCCTTCCAACAGTAATCGGAATTACAACACCGGGAAACAATACGGTATTACGTAAAGGTAAAATAGGAAGCTCCTCAGGCACTTCCTCCGCATTCATCAATTCCTCATCTTCTGAGGATAATAAAGGGATAAATTCAGTGTCTGAATCGATGATATCTGTAAAATTCAATAAATCCATAAAAATAAAAATTTTTAGGCCATTCTGTCAGCATAATTTGTCAGTGCTCTGAAATGACTTAAAAATTACACCATTAATCCAGTATAAAACAGCTACTTAAATATACTAGTCCTCTTTTTATTATAGGTTACCTGTAATGTCAATTAATGTGCCAAACTCCTAGTTAAATCTGATGATCCTTTTGTTTTAGTTCAAATATGTGTGAAAATAAACCACGATCAATTTCGGTAAACGTCATCTCTCTTCTCGAATAAACTTGTTCAGCAGTGAGGATGGCTCTATCTAGTTTGTGATCGATCATTTTAGATGGGCTTCCCCAGGAAAATGAAGCAATAAAATTCCGTTGGTAACCAGATCCAAAAACGTTTGAGGCTATGCCAACAACCGTACCTGTATTAAACATGGTATTTATTCCTGTTTTTGAATGATCGCCCATAATCAGTCCACAAAACTGAAGCTTTGTATCCACAAAAGTACGTTTCCCGTAACTCCATAATCTAACGTCGTCATAAGTATTCTTTAAATTGGAATTATTGGTATCAGCACCAATATTGCACCATTCACCAATTACAGCATTTCCTAAAAAACCTTCATGTCCCTTATTTGAATATGCAAACATTACAACATTATTGAGCTCCCCTCCTACTTTGCAATATGGACCAATGGTGGTGGGACCATAAATCTTCGCTCCCATTTTCACTTGCGAATGTTTCCCCAAATAAAAAGGTCCCCGAATCATCGCACCTTCCATGATTTCAGCACCTTCATCAATGTAAATTGGCCCATTCGTTGCGTTTAAAATCGCATAATTGATAGTTGCGCTTGGATGTATATAAATATTTTCCCCTGATCCAATGTAGGTACAATTCCTGATCTCATTTGTGTGTTTTCCTAATTTTAAAAGATGAAAATCCTGAATTAAGGCTTCCCCGTTTCTTACAAAAATATCCCATGAATTTTCAAGAACAATTAAAGGATCAGTGAAATCAACTCTCTGATAATCATCTAAATCTTTGAATAAAGTATGTTCTTTCACTGTTTCAGACATAAAAGCAATGACCTCCCCATTATAGACAATGGCTTCTTTCAATTTTAGGGTGCTTATTTTTTCAAGCAACTTTTTTGAAGGGCAAACAGATCCATTTATCAAGATATTTTCATGTCCGATAACAAGAGGGAATTTCTTACTGAGATAATCTTCTGTTAAACTTGAAGTTTTTGCATCCAAATACTTCTCCCATTTCTCACGAATAGTGAGTATTCCAATTCTAATATCCGCCGTTGGCCTTAGAAAAGTCAAAGGAAGCAAGTTTATTCTTTTGCTCGTATCATATAAGATATAGTTCATGGCAAGGATAAATGTTTAAACAAAACTAACAATTTATTTTAATCTCAGATGAACAAAAAAAAAGCCCTTAAAAGATTAAGGGCCTTTTCGAAAAACGGTACAGTATTATTTACTCTTTTCGTAATGTGATTTGTATTTGGTTTTGAACTTATCAACCCTACCAGCCGTATCTATAAGCTGCATTTTACCAGTATAGAAAGGATGTGAAGTGTTTGAAATTTCTAATTTTACCAATGGATATTCTTTACCATCTTCCCATGCAATGGTATCTTTTGTATTAACTGTTGATTTTGTCAAGAATGCGTACTCATTGGACATATCTTTAAATACAACAAATCTATAATCTTTTGGGTGAATGTCTTTTTTCATCTTTAAATTCTTTGATTTTTCGGTCGGCAAAACTACATCTTATTCTTTAAAAAACAAAGCTAAAGCAAGTTTTTTTTATTCGTGAAACTCAGATTTCAAAAACGAAGTGCATTGAAATCTGTAAGATGAACGCTTGCCTGCCGAAATGCAGTACAGGCAGGAATCCCGATAGCGCAGCGTATCGGGATAAATGATTTTAATTCTCCGATGCTTGCATCGTCAATAAAAAGAATTTCCAAATAGATACCTTATCAGCTTGCTGCGAGGTAGTTCATTTTATTAATGGTAAAGTCAATAAGAATTCCATTGTATCAATTCCATCCGCATAATCCCATAAATTTGGCTGCTGACTTTGACCCGGTAATAAACTTTTTTTCACGCTAGTGTCTTCAGATATAATACATTGAATAGATTCACTCTGCAAATCCAATGAGTCATTCAATTCTTCAATATCCTTATAATATTCGTAATGTAAAACAGAAATCGGTGATGGAATAGAAGATTCCTCTCGGAGCAACACAAATCCATTATCAAAATGTTTGATGCGATTAACCAGTAAAATAGACTTATTATAATCGTAGTTATTGCGGTATTTATGATGGTTTTTCATCCATTCAAACTGCCCCATCGACCCGAGCAGATGATCAAACTTATATCCTTCGGGTACATATAGTTTCGATACATTTCGGCAACCTAATCCGAAATACCTTAAAATATCCTCTGAAAGTAAATCCAATCTTTTCTCTTCTCCGGTTAATACTGCAACACCATTTCTATTCTTCCGAATGATGTTTGGGTATTTAGCAAAATAATATTCGAAGTAGCGAGCACTGTTGTTACTTCCCGTGGCTATAACTGCCTCAAAATTGGTCAACCTCTCTTCGGTAAATTTGATCCTGTCGATAAACTGAGGTTCTAATAGAATTAATATTTCAGCGATAGCAGGAAGTAAATATTTATCGGAAGACGACAATTTGCCAATAAAGTCATTTCCGGAAGAAAGCACACAAATAAAATCATGAAACCCTACAATTGGTATGTTTCCGGCTAATACCACCCCTATTTTAAATCCATGATCAGAACCAATCCGAGTTTCATACTGATCAAGCCATTTCTTTAAATTTTCTTCTGTCAAAATTTTCGCCCATTGAGCAAGTGCATAGTCAATATTTTCTTCCGTAAACCACGCATTTGATTGAAATGCTTTGGTACACTCTTGTTTGAATTTGATATAATTTGCCAACTTTACTGCATCAATTGATTGATAATCATCATTAAGATAATAATTTAGGAATTGACCAAACTTTGCAAAGGTGGTTTGAGTTTTTGAGAAATCCATTTTTCTTTTAGTTTACAGGAACTTGAGATCAAAATTACAACTAATATTTATATCGATTCTTGACTATTATTAAGTCTAAATATTATATCTTTGTTTACTAATTAGTGTTAATTTAATCACAATATCATAACCATTTTAAAATCAACAGAATGAAAAAACATAACTTTTATGCTGGGCCTTCAATTCTCCCTCAATTTACTATTGAAAATACGATTAAGGCCATTGAAAATTTTTCGGATATGGGATTATCCCTTTTGGAGATCTCACATAGAAGTAAACAATTTATTGCAGTAGTAGATGAAGCAACTGCGCTTTTCAAAGAATTATTAAACATACCTGAAGGTTATTCTGTCATATTCCTTGGTGGTGGTGCCAGCACTCAATTTGCAATGGTCCCATTCAATTTATTGAATAAAAAAGCCGCCTATCTAAATACAGGAGTTTGGGCAAAGAAAGCACTAAAAGAGGCAAAACTCTTTGGCGAAGTTGAAGTTGTGGCTTCATCTGAAGATAAAAATTACTCTTACATCCCAAAAGGATATAAAATTCCTAAAGATGCTGATTACTTTCATATTACGACAAACAACACTATTTACGGAACCGAAATAAAAGAAGATATCTCTTCTGATATTCCATTGATTGCCGACATGTCATCTGACATTTTCAGCCGTCCAATGGATGTTTCAAAATATGCAATGATTTATGGTGGTGCTCAAAAAAATCTTGCGCCTTCCGGAGTTACTTTTGTTATTATTAAAAACGACATTTTAGGAAAAGTTAATCGAATGATTCCAACCATGTTTAAATATGAAACCCATATCGAAAACGAATCAATGTTTAACACTCCTCCGGTTGTGCCTATCTATGCAGCTTTACAAACACTTAAATGGTTAAAGGCTAATGGTGGCTTAACTAAAATGAAAGAGGTTAATGAGAAGAAAGCAGCTGTTTTATATGATGAGATCGACCGTAACCCATTATTCAAAGGTACTGCAAACAAAGAAGACAGATCACTTATGAATATTTGTTTTGTAATGAACGAAGGTTATGAAAAACACGAAGAAGCTTTCTCTACCTATGCAACTGCTCAAGGAATGGTAGGTCTAAAAGGTCATCGTTCAGTAGGTGGTTTCAGAGCTTCAACTTATAATGCACTGCCGATAGAAAGTGTTCAGGCATTGGTTAAAGTAATGCAAGATTTTGAAAAGAGCATCTCTTAAATAAATAATATTAAATAACAATCGATAGTCAGGGTTGTTTATAACGATCCTGACTATTACATATAAATGAAAAAATGAAAAAAGTATTAATAGCTACGGATAAGCCTTTTGCAAAAATCGCTGTAACACAGATAAAAGAAGTTTTTGATCAAGCTAACTACGAAACAATTATGCTTGAAAAGTACACAGATCAATCTGATTTTGTTAATGCAGTTAAAGATATTGATGCAGTCATCATAAGAAGTGATTTGGCAACAAAGGAAGTACTTGATGCAGCAAAAAATTTGAAAGTTATTGTTAGGGCCGGTGCGGGATTCGACAATATAGATTTGAAAGCTGCAACAGCAAATAATATCGTTGCGATGAATACACCCGGTCAGAACTCAAATGCAGTTGCCGAATTAGCAATAGGCATGATGGTTTTTATGGCAAGGGCGAAATTCAACGGTTCTTCCGGTACTGAATTAAAAGAAAAAACACTTGGAATCCATGCTTATGGAAACGTAGGTAAATATGTTGCTGCCATCGCCAAAGGTTTCGGAATGAAAGTTTATGCATTTGATCCTTATGTTGCAAAAGAAGCTATCGAAGCAGACGGTATAAAAGCTATTGCTACTGTTGAAGAATTATATCAAAAATGTCAATACATTTCATTGCACATTCCGGCTAATGAAAAAACCCGTGAAAGCATAAATTTCGAGCTTTTATCAAAAATGCCAAAAGGTGCAACCCTTGTTAATACTGCCCGAAAAGAAGTAATTAATGAAGCTGATCTTAAAAAAATATTTGAACTAAGAGAAGATTTCAAGTACTTATCGGATGTTGCCCCCAATTGTGCGGAAGAGCTTATGGCCTCATTTGAAAGCAGATGTTATTTCACCCCTAAAAAAATGGGAGCTCAAACTTCTGAAGCTAATATCAATGCAGGTATTGCAGCAGCAAAACAAATTGTAAACTTTTTAGAAAAGGGCGACAAAACATTCAAAGTGAATTAGTTCACCCGAAAACACGATCATAATTTTGAATTTATTTGGTCGTTAAAATAAAAATAAAAATTTCTGTAATGGAGAATATTAACGACAAACAATTTACATTTTTCAGGTTCGAAGATTTGCGTGTATACCATAAATCGATGGATTATGCTTTGTGGGTGAAACAAGTAAGCAATTCATTTTCCAATCTAGCAAATATTGACTTAGCCAATAAGTTTAATACCGCGGCATTATCAATTGCAATAAACATAGCCGAAGGATCTGCCAGAAATAAAAGCCAGTTTGTTTATTATTTAAAAATGGCTAAAAGTGTTCTGCGCGAGTGCCTTGTATATGGCTCTCTTGCATGTAGTTTGGAACTTATTACAGAAGAGGAGGAAATGCATTCAAGAAACCAACTCATGGAAATGACCAAAATGATCGGTGCACTCATTTCTTCACTTCAACGAAGTGCAGTAAAGGTTGAAGATGAATCTGAATCGGATTATGATTTTGATGCAAATTCCTATTAACAGTATTATTTCAATTAAAAAATAAAATGGCGATTTTAAAAGCATTTAAAGGAATCAGGCCTGTTGCTGATAAAGCTCAGGCAATTGCTTCTCGTCCCTATGATGTGCTTAACAGGGAAGAAGCCAGAATTGAAGCAGGTAATAATAAATATTCATATTTACATGTGATAAAACCCGAAATTGACCTTCCGGATGATATCGATTTACATAGTGAAGCTGTTTATAATAAAGGAAAAGAGAATTTCTTTAAGCTAATGGAAGAAAAGGTTCTTGTACAGGATGATAAGGAATACCTTTACATCTATGCTCAAACCATGAACGGAAAAACCCAGTACGGATTGGTAGGTGCTGCAGGAGTTGACGACTATATGAATAATGTCATAAAAAAACATGAGTTAACACGTCCGGATAAAGAAGAAGACAGAATGAATCATGTTCGCACAAGTGGCATGAACTATGAACCTGTATTTTTTTCTTATCCTGCCGTAAAAGAGATTGATGATATTGTTGCTGAAGTAGTTAAGAATAAAGCCGTATACGATTTTACCAGTGATGACGGATTTGGTCATCATTTTTGGGTCATACGTGATCAAAACCAAATTGATCTGATTCTTAAAGCGTTTACCAAGCTTCCGGCCACTTATGTAGCGGATGGGCATCATAGGACCGCTGCAGCTGCACTTGTTGGCAATGAGCGTAAAAGAAACAATGCTAATCACACCGGCACCGAAGAATATAATTATTTCCTGGCTGTCCACTTCCCTGATAATCAATTGACGATTATTGATTATAACCGTGTTGTGAAAGATTTGAATGGCTTAAGTGCAGATGAGTTTATTGAAAAACTTAAAGGTGCGTTCAAAATTGAAGCGAAAGGAACAGAAATTTATAAACCGAAATCATTGCATAATTTTTCCATGTATTTAAAAGGTCAATGGTATTCGTTAACTGCTAAAGAAGGAACTTATGACGATAATGATCCAATCGGTGTTCTGGACGTTACCATTCTGACCAATCAGGTACTCGCTCCTTATTTAGATATCACAGATTTGCGCAGATCTCAACGTATTGATTTCGTTGGTGGGATCAGAGGACTTAGTGAATTGAAAAGAAGAGTTGATAATGGAGAAATGGAAGTCGCTTTTGCCTTGTATCCGGTTTCAATGCAACAATTGATCAATATTGCTGATTCAGGAAATATCATGCCACCAAAAACAACCTGGTTTGAACCCAAATTAAGAAGCGGTTTAATTATCCATGCACTCGACTAAATAAAAAATTGAGTAACCAAATATTAAAGCAACGTTAGCGTTGCTTTTTTTTGCAAAAATAATGGCTCCAGCTTGGATATGAGCCTGGAGTTTTAACTGGAGCCAAAATGCACGTGTGAACTTTTTGGTAGGATACAGTCTGTCTAACAAAATTTATAATTGAAAGCACTGTTACTAGTAGTTAATTCCGTTTTTCGGAAAAAGTCACCCTAAAAAATCAATTATTTTTAATTTATTTTGAATATTTTTTTTAATGCATTGATACTCTATCAATTAATTTTTTTAAATTTGAATAAAAAAATATGGAAAATACCAGCATAATTTATGAATTTTTAAAAAAAACAAACACTCCACTCAAAGGAGGTGAAATTTCAGAACTAACATCTCTTGATAAAAAAGTAGTTGATCAAGCTTTAAAATCTTTGTTGAAGGAAGGGAAAATTCATTCCCCAAAAAGATGTTATTACAGCGCGAAGTAGAAAAATAAAAGCCAGCATTATTTTTACTTGAAAGAGCTTTTATTATTATTAACATATTGTTTAAATGATGTGTGCAAAATAATATATTATATGGTTGTAGATTTCGATTAAATTATAATTTTGTAGAAAACACCTTCAATGAGTATTAAAAACGAAATTCAAAAATTCAAAAATATACTCCCCAAAAATGTTAATTTAATTGCTGTTTCTAAAACGAAGCCTAATGAAGATATTTTAGAAGCATACGGAGCAGGGCAATTACATTTTGGAGAAAACAAAGCTCAGGAAATGAGCGAAAAATACGCCCCCCTACCTCATGACATAAAATGGCATTTCATTGGTCACCTTCAAACTAATAAAGTTAAGTACATAATCCCTTTTGCTCATCTGATTCATTCGATCGACAGTATAAAACTTTTAGGTGAGGTTAATAAGCACGCATACAAAAATCAGCTAATTGTTGATTGTTTATTGCAATTTCACATTGCCACTGAAGAAACAAAATTCGGTCTTGACCTCAAAGAGGCACAATCCATTTTAGCTTGTGATTATTTTAAAACCCTATTGAATATTAGAATTGTAGGGATTATGGGAATGGCCACTTTAACTGATGACAAAGAAATGATCAGAAAGGAATTCAGGTATCTTAAGAATTGTTTTGATGAATTAAAAGAGGAATTTTATCCAAATACCACTTCGTTCAAAGAAATTTCAATGGGTATGACGGATGACTACCAGATTGCAATCGAAGAAGGAAGCACGATGGTTAGGATTGGAAGTGCAATTTTCGGAGCACGCAATTATTAATCAATTGGTAGCTCCCTTACCCCTTCCGATGGTTTAAATAAATAAAAAAGTGGTGTTCTACCGGTTTTAAATTTATATTCTTTAGTCACTTTTTTGTAAAAATCATCCAGACAATCTTTATCGACCAGACTGATGGTGCATCCTCCAAATCCGGCACCGGTCATTCGACTGCCAATGACACCCTCAACTTCTAAGGAGGCATTAACCAAACTATCCAGTTCCAAACCTGTAACCTCATAATTATCTCGTAAGGAAACATGCGATGCGTTTAACAAATTCCCGAACATGTTAAGATCATTATTTTTTAAAGCCTTTAATGATTCTTCAACCCGATAGTTTTCACTGACGATGTGATAAGCCCTGCGTTTGATCACCGGATTTGAGAAAAGATGCTCAATTTCTCTAAAGTCCTTTAAACTCAACTCGCTCAAATTGTTAATTTCTTTCGATCTCCTAACAATCTGCACGGCCTGATTACATTCGCTCACTCGTTCATTATATTTTGAATCGGCAAGTCCCCGTTCCTTATTTGTATTAGAAACTATCAATTGAAGATTGTTCAATTCTAATGGCGCATAGTTAAATTCTAAGGTGGCACAATCTAAGGCAATAGCATTGTTTTCTTTTCCAAATCCAACAGCAAACATATCCATGATTCCACAATTCACCCCAATAAATTCATTTTCCGATTTTTTGCATAATTTCACTAATTCCATTCGATCATATTCGGCACTAAAAATCTCATTTAGAGCAAAAGCGGTTACCATTTCAATAGATGCCGATGAAGAAAGTCCTGCTGCGGGCGGAATATTACCTGAATATAAAACGTCAAAACCCTTGATCTCAACCCCATTTTTTACAAACTCATTTACAATTCCAAGGGGATAATTAACCCAAACACCATCTTTTATCTTTTTTAGATTGTCAACTTGAACACTTGCATTAAATTCATAATTGGTTGACGCAAAATTGATTTTATCGGATGAGTTTGCACGTATTACCATATAAGTACCGGCATCAATGGCCATTGGAAAAACTTTACCTCCATTATAATCTGTGTGTTCACCGATTAAATTTACCCTGCCGGGAGCAAAAAAAACTTTTGGAAGATATTTATCTTTTTCAAAATAATTATCGAATTGAGTTATTAGCTTTGATGGATCCATCATTCAATTTAATTAAACTCAAAAATATCAAATTATCATCAAAAATGGCCTTAATTAAATACGGATTCAATAAAAGTACATCAACAAAAATGTTCAGTGATTCATCATTGTAAAATTTTTGAAGGACTTGACTTATCAATATGTATCATATAATTATAATAAGACACACTAAATGGCGAAGTATAATAACTTGGAATCCAAGAAGAAGAAAACATGGAACCAATACTCACAAAATTACTTCCCCGGTTAAAATATTTATTCCATTGATCATTTGCGTTGAGCCTATCCATTTCAACAAAAAAAGTTTTGTGTGTCCTGGAAAAAACATCATTCAATGAATTATATGGTGGGGATTTTAATTCAAAGCTCATTAGTCCAGCATTGTATGAGCTGGAAGTAAACCATCCATTTGTAAAGCTAAAACCCAGATTAGCATAATCATTCGCTAAGAGACCGATTTCATTACCCATCGTTCCACCATTCCCATTTGTATAATTAGCATTTCTTGCGACATGCATATTGTGTGCCCATACTACCGATTTTGCATGATTGAAATAGTTTCTTATCCATATGGTGTTCTCGGCCATGTAAAGATCTCGATAATCTAGAAATTTAAAAGTTTTATTATAATGATAAAGCATAACTTGTTTCATAACTGTTATTATTCTTGCATAAAGGTTAAACTCATGCAAACTACTCTCTGCTATTAATAAATCCTTATAATCATTAAAATTAACTTCTAGTTTTTCAATACTAGAGATTAAGGACAAATAAACAGCTTCAGATTGATTGGAATAGGATGTAGTTTTAAGTGAGTTCAGTGTAATAATGCTCTTGTCATATAATGCCTTATTGGTTTGATTTAAGTAGTCAATTACCAATTGCGAATTTTTATTATTTATTTGACAATCGTTCCCCATATAGATCATACGATCTTCTTCTGGTCTTCCTTTGTTATAATTACTCATCCACTCTAATAAAGTTTGTACTTCTTCAGTGTACCAAGTCCAAAAATGCATATGTTCAGTCATTAATCCTTTAATATCGGTAGTCCGACCTTCCCATATAGCATTATTTATCAGTAAAGATTCACCAAAATCTGCTTCCATTACAAAAACTTTAAACCCATGGTTTTCGACCAGATATTTGAATATCCGATGTTTGGCTTTAAAAAACTCAGAAGTTCCATGTGTAGCTTCGCCCAATCCAACTATACCTTTGTTGTGAAATACATCTAAACATCTTAATTGTTCATCGGTCCATTCAGACGGATTCTCAGGTAAGTGTACTAAAATATCAGATAAGGCTAAATTAAGCTTTTCAACATCGCTTAACCCATCAATATCTATTCCTGTGTTATTGCCTTTGGTCCAAACGGGAGTTTTATAATTGCATGAAATTGAGAATAAAACAAAAATAACCATTACTAATTTTATGCTAGATTTTAACATAATACTAATTTGATTTTTTTAAAAAATTATAATCTAATGGCCTCATATTTAGATTGTGTAAATATAAACAATAATAAATAAATATTAATTATGTATTGTAATAATTATAGAGGTTTCTAACCAATATTTTTATTGGCAATTTTTTTCTTCTTTCATTAAATATTAGTCATAAATGATGGCATTATTTACTTGGCTAAAAGCCTTTATATTTAGAAATTTATTTTTCTTTTGAAAAAAGATAGACTTGGAATTAAACATTAATCTTTCATTAGTAAACGAAATTGTTATTAGAAAGAATTTTATTACTTTTGCAAACGAAAAATTCATAAATGGATTTTTTAAAATTGGACCCGTAGCATAACTGGATACCTGCCTGCCGCAGGCAGGGTGCCCTTGACGAGGAAAAATAAAAATGTATTACATTTATGTAATAAGGAGTACAATTGATTCCAGACTGTATAAAGGAATCACAAATGATCTGGACAGACGGATCAAAGAACATGATACTGGAAAAAACAGATCGACCAAAGCTTACAGACCTTGGGAACTGGTTTATTTTGAAAAAGTGAACTCAAAAGCTGAAGCCAGAAATCGAGAAAAGTTTTTCAAATCTGGTATTGGAAGAGATTTTTTAAAAAGAAAATTGGACCCGTAGCATAACTGGATAGTGCCCTTGACTACGAATCAAGAGGTTGGAGGTTCGAATCCCCCCGGGTTCACGAAAAGACTGTTAGTATTAACTAACGGTCTTTTTTTTATGCACTGTTACATCCTGTATTTAGATTAACTTCTGACTATTTTATTCACAACAAATTTTTCTTTATATTTATCCAACCATCAAATCAATTCTCTAAAATGAAAAAATACCTTCTCTTTACCGCATTTGTATTTATAACATCCTTAAATTCATGTAACTATCTTAATATGAATAAAGAATCGAAATCGGATACTTTTATTCTTGAAGAAGCAACCATTGCAGATATCCACAAGGCTTTTAGAAATGGCAGCTTAACTACCGAAAAACTGGTCAATTTATATATTGCACGAATTCAAAAATACGATCAAACAACAGGTTTGAATTCCATCATTTTAATCAATCCAAAGGCCATTGAAATTGCCAGAGCATTGGATAAAGAATTCCAGGAAACCGGTAAATTAAGACCATTGCACGGAATCCCTATGATTGTAAAAGACAATTACAATACCCAAGGCTTACAAACAACTGCAGGATCATTGACTTTAAAAGGATTCGAACCCAAAGAAGATGCATTTCAAATTAAGGCCGTAAAATCTGCGGGAGCCATTGTTTTAGCAAAATCGAATATGGCCGAATGGGCATTCAGTCCCATGGTGACAATCAGTTCAATTGCCGGAGAAACTTTAAACCCTTATAATTTAAAACATGTTCCTGCGGGTTCGAGTGGTGGAACTGCCGCCTCAGTTGCCGCTAATTTTGGTGCCGTAGGTTTCGGTACCGATACCGGAAATTCTATCCGGGGCCCGGGATCTCATAATTCACTTGTTGGCTTCCGTTCAACTTTGGGTTTGACAAGTCGGGAAGGAATAGCTCCACTATATTTAAGAAATGATGTTGGAGGCCCTTTAGCCCGAACCGTTACTGATGCTACCCGAATTTTAGAAGTTATAGCAGGCTATGACCCCAATGATCCAATCACCAAACATTCACAGGGAAAAATTCCCGAGAACTACCAGCAGTTTTTGGTTCCTGATGGATTAAAGGGAGCACGAATTGGAATTTTGAGAGAGTTAAGCGAAAAAGATCCCAATCCTGAAATTAAAGCTCTTTTTGAACAGGCTATTGAAGATTTGAAGAGATTAGGTGCAGAAATCATTGATCCGGTTGAAATTCCGGGTTTTGATACACTTCGCCGAAATCAATGGTGTTCAATGTTTAAGGAGGACGTCAACAACTATCTTGCCTCATTGGGCGACAATGTTCCTGTTAAAAATTTAGAGGAAATTATTGCCTCCGGAAAATATGCTCCTTATATCGAGGGGAATTTATTATATCATCAAGATGCCGACCCTGATGATGCCGGACATGAATGTTCCGATCCTTATTCCGATTCGCGAAGAATTGCATTCAGAAAAGCAATCGAGGATGTAATGGATGCAAATCAATTAGGAGCAATGATTTATCCGACATGGAACAATCCGCCTGCCTTGGTTGGCGATTTTGAAGGATATAAAGGTGATAACAGCCAAATCATTGCTCCACATACAGGACAACCTGCTTTTACCATTCCGATGGGATTTTCGAGCGGAAACCTGCCTGCAGGATTGCAATTTTTAGGTCGAATGTACGACGAACCCACGCTCATAAAATATTGTTTTGCCTATGAGCAAGGAACCATGCATCGAAAAGCACCTGAATTATTTCCAGCAATACTGGAGTAATAAAGGTTTTTGGCATTCAAAAACCTTTGAATTTTCTTTTTTAATCAATACTATTGAAAAAACTGATTCACCCATGTTCTAATGGCCTGAATACCAAGGTAATTTATTCCTAATTTAGACACTTTAAAATTTCTTAAGAACTGCAATTTAAAACAAGAATTTTGCTAATTTCACCTTTAAATCCTATCATCGTAAATATGAAAAAATCAGTTCTCATTTTAGTCGGTTTAGTGCTTCTATTCGCTTCATGTAATAGTTCAAAAAAAAACCTGATACATGGTAATTATGACGAGATCATAGATCGTTCAGTTAAAAAGTTGATCAAAAGTCCGGATAGCAATAAAGATGCTATCCTTCTGGATAAGTCTTTTAAATTGGCAAATGACAGGGACCTGGAAGCAATTAAGTTTTTGAAACAAGAAGCTAAAGCCGACAATTGGGATAAAATACTCATGCATTACGATATGCTTAAACGTCGCCAAAACCAAATTAAGCCAATATCACCCTTTATGCTTAATGGCCAATTAACGCAATATCAATATTTTGATTACGATGGGGAAATTATTAGAGCCAAAACAAACGCAGCTGCCTATTTTTATGCTAATGGAAAGCGTCTGGTTGAATCACCAGATAAAATGCTTATTCGGCAGGCATTTTCTGAATTTCTCAGAGTGAAAAATTATGCCGGTTCTGCATATCCTGATATCGATGATTTACTTCAGGAAGCCAAATTCAATGGAATCAGCAGGGTAATGGTGCAAATTAAAAACATGAGTCAATATAATTTTCAACCCGAATTTATTGAGCGCATCACAAGTGGAAATATTAGTCAACTAAATTCCGATTGGGTTCAATTCTTTTTTGATGATTCGGATGAACAAATTGATTTCGATTACCTGACTATTGTTAATTTACTGAATATTCAGGTTTCACCCGACGACACAAAAACCACAGATCGCATCCATAAAAAAAATGTTGAGGATGGATTTGACTATATTTTGGATGCAAAAGGAAATGTTAAAAAAGATACCCTGGGTAACGATATTAAAATAAAAAAAATCAAAGAAATACAATGCGCAGTTGTAGAAACTGCTCAAGTAAAGGAAGCGCGACTGGACGGTGAAATTGAGCTTTATGAATTGTATCCTGTAAATCGTCTGGTTCGGAAAGAACCTATCGGTGCACAGAATATTTTCAGACATTTATCTTACAGGGCAATTGGTGATGTCAATGCTTTGGATTCAGAAACTCAGCGAAAAATCAATGCTAAACCTGTGCCTTTTCCACGAGATGAAGAATTGATTTATGATAATGCTATTAAAGTGCAGGAAGCTATTTATCAGGTATTGCGTTCTAATCAAAACTATTTCAGATAGCAGTTTTGAATTGCAGAAACATTCCTTTTATAGCGGTCAACCAAGATGTTTTATTCCATCTTTAACTAAAGGTTTACTTTAAATTTTTCTAGTATTTGATAAACAATAGGGCAATATCCGGCATTTACTAAATGCAGGTTTAGGTTTTTCATGAACTGCAACTGATCGGTATGCGGATATTCACGACAGGCTTTTGGCCTGACTTTATAAATAGCACATTTATTATCTGCACCAAGAAAAACACAAGGTACTTTTTTCATCACCTGATCCCCATCTTCATCGGTAGTTAAATATTCATGCGTAAATCGGGCAGTTTTTATTCCAAGGAATTTTGAAATCCTTCCGACATCCGTTTCGTTCACAATGGGAGGAATGGTGGTGCAGCAATTGGCACAAGCCAAACAATCTATTTTTTTGATTGTATCTGCGTGAAAATCATGTGCAAGCCGGTTGATATCCCCGGCCTTCAGTTTTGAAATTTTAACAATCAGCTTTTTGTTCAGTTCCGATTTGTGATCTTTTCCTGCCTGCCACTCCCCTATCAGCTTGTCCATTTTTATTGTATTGATTGATTCGCCAAAAATATAAAAAATGCGATAAGCTTCATTGTTCGGTGTGTAAAGAAAATTTGTCAATCATAATCTTGGCACGAATGCTTAACTTTGCAAAAATAAATTTTCAGAAAGATGAAAAATGGGAACCTTGGCGTAAATGTTAATTCGGAAATCGGGAAACTTGAGGCAGTGATCATCCACAGCATGGGCAGTGAGGTTGAAAATATGACACCCGAAAATGCTGAACGTGCTTTGTACAGCGATATATTAAACCTTTCGGTTGCACAGGATGAATATTCCGATTTCAGAGGGGTACTGCGAAAAAATGCAGAAGTATACGAGGTTAAGGATTTATTAAAAGAAGTGCTGGAAGATGAAACGGTTAAAAATGAATTGCTTGCCAAAGTGTGCAGTTCGTGTAAACATTCAAATATCGTTGAAGATATTTATGGCCAAAGCCCTTCACAGCTTGCAAAAATATTAATTGAGGGTGTGGTACTGAACCGCGATAACCTTACCCGTTTTCTGAGCAACCAACGATTTGCAGTGCGCCCCCTGCATAATTTTTTCTTTACCCGCGATTCGTCCATTGCCATTCAAAATGAAATACTGGTCGGTCATATGGCCAGTCCGGTTCGCGAACGTGAGGCGCAAATCATGGAAACCATTTTTAAAAACTCTAAAATATTTAACACTAAAATTTTCGAAATTGAGAATAAACTCAACACCAACGACATTAAGATTGAAGGCGGCGATGTACTTGTTGGAGATAAAGATTTACTGGTAATTGGCATCAGTGCCCGAACTTCAACACAGGGCATCGACAAGATTATAAAGAATTTCAAACTCCGAAAAATCGATAAACACATCATTGTTCAGGAATTGCCTGCCGATCGCGAATCATTTATTCACCTCGATATGGTTTTTACCTTTTTAAATTATGACGAATGCATGGTTTATGAGCCAGTAATTATGCAACCCAATCGTTTCCGGACCATCCATATTCAAATTGAAAACGGGAAAGTAAAAATCAAGGAAGAAAAGAATATACTCGAATGCCTGAAAAAAATTGGCCGCGACATGAAGCCCATTTATTGTGGCGGAACTGCCGATCTGTGGACCCAGGAACGGGAGCAATGGCACAGCGGTGCTAACTTTTTCGCATTGGCCCCGGGTAAAGTAATCGGCTATAGCCGTAATGTTTATACCATCGAAGATATGAACAAAAACGGTTATGAAGTGATACCTGCTGCCGACATTATAAACAACAGGGCCAATATCGATGATTATAAAAAATGTGTGATTACCATCGAAGGTTCCGAACTTTCACGCGGGGGTGGCGGTGCCCGTTGCATGACCATGCCGGTTCGACGAAAGGACTTATAAGTTAGAAGTGATGAGTGATGAGTTTTTGATGTAGCGTAATCCAAGCCACTTCACTTTTAACCTTTCATCTCTTAACTTATCATTTATAACTCATAATTTATAACTAATTAAAAAAAATCGATATCGATTTTTTTTAATATATTTATTCTTTGAAAATCTTTCCACTTCGGTGATGGCTTTTGTTGATCATAGATTTTCGCTGCCCAAACATTGAAATTTTGATCGGTTTGAATGAATCGATAAAAAATATAAGTATATTAAAATTTATTAATTATTACGTTTAATATCAGTAATAAACAACAAGGTTTATCAGCAGAGACAAATTGTTTTAAAAAAATCATGCTTTAACAGAAACCTATAAAATATAACAAATATTTCGATGATATTCCTTAATTTTATATAACATTTAAGCGTATACAAAATAAGCTACCAGAAAGACTTGCAGTAATTTAATAGTATTATTGATATGAAAATCTGGGAAATAATTATATATGTTCTCTTATTTGGAACTTTGATATACTTTACAGTATTAAGAGTGATTTGGGAAAATAAAAACAAATTTAATATGCCTTTATTTACAGATAAGCAAAGGCATGAACTATTAGATAAATTAGGGCCTGAAAGTGTATCGAGTGCATTAGAAATATTAAAAAGAGATTATAATTATGGATGGAATAATTTATTAAAAGCATCAGCCATACTTGGTGATGCAACCGGACTCGATGAAGATGAAGCGGTTAACCAATTAATAAGTAACCTTTCTGTAAAAGAGCCAAATCTAGTAACAATATCCGCAATCTCGCTTGGCAAGTTGAGAAATGCCAGGGCACTTCCTTTTCTTTTAAAACTTATTGACAGCCAACCTAGTCAAAGTGAGATTGAAAGCGAAAAATCATTGCGTTTTCAAAAGACACAGCGGGAAGCTTATGCAAAAAGGCTTGGTGCTAATCTAATGAATCATCCAAACATACCTTCAGCTTATGAACAACACGAGAAAATCCGAGAGGCGGTAATGTGGGCTATACAAGAAATTAATAGTGACGAGCTTGCCAAAGCTGAAAGATATGAAAGAATAAGATCAGGTAAAAACCTCGATGTATCTGATGCATTTGAGGTATTCAAACATCCTGACTTATTTAAGGATGAGATACATATGGTTTCATCCATGGCTTTAACTGAAGCAAGGGGAACGGATATTCCAAGAGCTATTCAACAATTAATTTCAAATCTGGATCATAAAAACATGATGCTTGTTGATATATCAGTTATTGCACTAGGCAGGATTGCTGACAGTTCTGTAATTCCACGGTTAAAAAAACTATTGGCAGACAGATCTTGGGAGGATAGCTCCCTGGAAGAATATATCAATGCATCTATAAATGAAATACAACTCAGAAAATAAATCACCTCGATAATATAAGCCTCACTGGCCTTATAAGTTTGGATCATATCCAAGCCGGCAACCTAAAAAGGCGAAAAATCCCCACCATGTTTTTTTAGCGTAAATATTGCAAAGCATGCAGCAAAAAATGCAATTATAATTTTCAACTCCCATAGATTACATTTATATTTAGGGTACAAAAATCTTAATCTGGTATTTTAAAAGGTAGCTTCATTTATTGTTTAAGCAGCAAACTTATTTTAAAACTAGGCTTTTGAGAGACCCAAAACCTAAAAACAAACAAAAATTGTATCTTTGTAAGAAAAAATGATACTTCTTCTATCTTATCTTTTCCTCGCTTTATTCGTTTCATTTCTATGTTCTATAATGGAATCCGTGCTTCTTTCTACACCGAATTCATTTCTGATTGTTAAAGAAGATAACGGTAACTCCTGGGCAAAAGCCTTTTTAGAACTCAAAAACAACATCGACAAACCGCTATCGGCCATACTTTCGTTGAACACGGTTGCCCATACGGTTGGAGCAGCCGGTGTAGGTGCCCAAGCCATCGTACTATTTGGAGATCAATACTTCGGGTTAGTATCCGCCATACTTACCATTCTGATCTTGGTCCTTACCGAAATCATTCCCAAAACAATTGGTACCAGGTATTGGAGAAGCTTGGCAAAACTTGCTTCCATTGTTATCAAAATTATGATTGTGATAACTTATCCTCTTGTTGTTATTTCAGCTATAATTACTAAATCCATTTCCAAGAATCAGCAGGAACAAACAACGAGTCGGGAGGAAATCGCTGCACTTGCAAGCATTGGAACAGACGAAGGGGTTTTTACGGAAAAAGAGCATAAGATAATCCAGAATCTACTCAAATTGAAAAATTTGAAGGTAACAGAAATAATGACACCAAGGGTTGTTGTTGCTGTCGCCGACGAGAATCTCTCACTTGCCGCCTTTTTAAAGAATAAGGACTACCTGAAATTTTCACGTATACCCATTTACTCCGAAGATGACGAGAACATAACGGGTTATGTTTTCAGACAAACGGTTTTTGAAAAACTAGCCGAGGACCAACACGAACTAAAACTTAGGGACATCAAGAGAGACATCGTTATTGTTCCCGGTTCCATCGTCCTTTTTACCCTATGGGAGAAACTGCTTGAAAAAAAAGAGCATATCGCATTAATAGTAGATGAATATGGTGGTTTAGACGGTATAGTAACTATGGAAGACATCATTGAAACATTACTGGGATTAGAAATTATTGACGAAAAGGACACTGTAACGGACATGCAAAAGTTTGCACGCGAGAGATGGAAAGCTCGTCAGACCAAATATGATATGTTGGACCAATTAAAGAACCAGGATAAATAAAAAATCGTTTTTCAGCCATAAGCCGAAATAAAGTTAGCGAGACCTGCCTGCCAAAGGCAAGTACTATATGGCTCTGCCACGGGGATAGTCAACTTTAAGGATTTTTTTATTGAATTTGAAAAAACTTTATATTTAATAAAAAACTGATATCCGATACTCGGTTTAAATATTAAAAAACGTTCTGTTTAATAGATAAAATAATGAAATTAGAGGACCTTGGATATAATAACATATTTGAAAAATCCAGAATAGACAATAATCTGAAAGGCTTTGATGTTGGAAGAGTTGTTGAAGAACATAAAGAACGGTATAAAGTAAGGACTACGACCGGCGAATTTGAAGCAGAGATTATCGGGAATATGCGTTTTACTGCAAAAAGCCGTGAAGATTTTCCGGCAGTAGGCGATTGGGTTGCACTAACAACCTATGATGCTGATTTTGCAATAATCCATAAAATACTACCCAGATACTCCATCATCAAAAGGCAAGCTGTTGCTCATTTCGGAAAGGTTCAGATCATCGCTGCAAACATTGATTATGCCTTAATAATACAAGCCGTAGATAGGGATTTTAGCATCAATAGACTTGAAAGATACCTAACTATTTGTAATTCATCAAAGGTTAGCCCCATTATTGTCCTCAGTAAAATTGATTTAATAAGTGAGCATCAAACTTCTGAAATATTGGAGATTATAAAAACAAGGATTAAAAACATTCCGATTATTGCCATAAGTAACGAGTCGCTAGATGGATACGATGAATTAAAAACAATGATCGAAAAAGAAAAAACTTATTGTATGCTTGGTTCCTCAGGCGTTGGAAAATCGACCCTGTTAAATAATCTTTCAGGTACGACCATTATGCGAACTGATTCCATAAGCCGGAGCACAAATAAAGGAAGACATGTTACAAGTCACAGAGAACTGATTATGCTGGAAAATGGCGGTATATTAATCGACAACCCGGGGATGAGAGAAGTTGGTATTGCCGATTCAGCCGATGGGTTAGAAATTACATTCGACACGATCATCGGTCTTTCTAAAAATTGTAAATTCAAAGATTGTACGCACACCAATGAGATCGGTTGTTCTGTTCTTGAAGCACTTGAAAAAAGAGAAATAGATGAAGCTTCCTATGATAATTACCTGAAAATGGAAAAAGAGAAAGCACATTTTGAATCAAGCGTTGCAGAACGAAGAAAGAAAGATAAAGAATTTGGGAAATTTTTGAAGAATTACAAAAAGGATATAAAAAAAAAGTACTGAACATCTAAATGGGTATCGTAAATAAAAAACTACAGTGATGATAATAGACGGACATTCGCATGCTTGCGGAAGATTTTTAACCGCTGATAGTATTATCAAAACGCTTGACTCCAATGGGGTGGATAAAGTGATACTAACATCCGGAGAATTAAACAGCAAAGCTGAATATTCACTTCCCAACATTGCAGATCTTTTCCCACATCGTAATGTTGTTAAGTTAACCAATTACCTGACCAAATTTGTGATGAAACTAAGCGGGAAAGTCAAGGATATCCCAATGGGGAATAAACATGTATATGATTTGACTCAAAAATCAAATGGCCGGGTAATTCAATTTATTTGGATCACCACCCAGATAAATAATCCTTCTGATTATCTTGACAAAAAAAGAATAGAATGGGATTTTAAAGGGGTGAAACTGCATCAATGCTGGGAGAAATCTTCAGTTGATTCTGATTTTTTCAGAGAGGTTGCCCAGTGGGCAGAAAAAAATAGCCTGCCCCTATTTATTCATTTATCTAATGATTCGGAGGTAGCTAAAATAATAGGATACAAAAAAAATCATCCGGAACTGAAATTAATCGTTGCGCATTTATTTGGGCTAGCTGTATTTATCAACAAAAATTTCAAAGATAAGAATCTGTACTTCGACACCTCCCCATTTCAGTTAATATCTAAAAAACGCCTCATCGATGCCATTCATTTTGCCGGAGCCGACAATATTATATTTGGCACAGATACTCCGTATGGGGAAAAGATAGTATCAGGCAAAGCATAAATAGGATTAAAAGTCTCGAAATTTCGAAGCATGATAAAGATTTGATACTTGGGGGAAACCTGCAAAAATTATTAAAAATTCACTTCTAAAAAGGTTATAAATAGGAAAGTTATCAAAAAATAAAAATAACATAAGTGCAGCAGGAATTTAGACTTCCTTATCCATCATCTTAAGTTTTCCGAAGCTCCAGAAAACCAGAGAAAGAACCACTCCGATAATCGCGGCAAAGGCCATTCCTTTTAGCTGAACACTTCCTATATTAATGCTTGCACCGCTAACGCCTACCACAAAAGTAACCGCTCCCAAAACCATATTGCTGTTTTTGCTGAAATCAACCTTCTGCTCAACAAAAATACGAAAACCCTGCACTGCTATGACCCCATACAACAACATGGTAATGCCACCCATCACCGCATTGGGAATCGCTGAAATTGCTGCCGATACTTTCCCGATCAACGAAAAAGCAATGGCCAGCAACGCTGCTCCACCAATAATCCAAACCGAATACACGCGGGTAATTGCCATCACGCCGATATTCTCGCCATAAGTGGTATTGGGAGGTGATCCGGCAAATCCGGATAAAACATTGCTAATACCGTCACCCAGCAAAGAGCGATGAAGACCGGGATTTTTCATTAAATCGCTTTCGGTAATTTTACCGGTTACAATCAGATGACTGATATGTTCGGCAAGCACCACAATACATGCCGGGGCGATAATAATGATCGCGTTAAGGTCAAAAACCGGTGCCTGAAAATCGGGCAATGCTAACCAGCCGGCATTTGCTATCATAACTGTATCGACCATTCCCAGGGTCCAGGCCAGCAAATAACCGACCACCACCGCAAAAAGGATAGGGATTACCTGCATAAAACCTTTAAACAAAACCGAACCGATGATCCCTACAATTAAGGTAAACATGGAGACGATAACCACCTGTGTATCCATGACGAACGGTTGAACCGTCTGTCCTACCGCATTTGGCCATGGGGCCAACCCTGACATTTGCGCAGCTACAAGGGCGAGTTCGAGTCCGATAATGGCAACCACTGCACCCATCACAGCAGGGGGCATAACGATGTCAATCCACCTGATTCCATAATATTTAACTACAAAAGAAATAGCAATAAAAAATAAACCAAAAAAGATAAACCCTGACTGAGCATGTGCAAAACCTCCATATGCACTGATTACAAGCATGGCAGGTGCAATAAATGCAAAACTGGAGCCCAGATAAGCAGGAATACCTCCTTTGGTTACCCAGATATAAATCAGGGTTCCAATTCCGTTCATGAATAATGCAATGGCCGGATCGACCCCCAATAAAATAGGAACCAAAATTGTGGCCCCAAACATTGCCGTCAGATGCTGGAAACTTAGCGGCAAGCTCTCTAAAAGTGGCAATTTTTCATGAATGCCAATAATCCGTCTGGCCATATGAAGTCCTCCTATTATTTAATTGATGCTTTAATAATCGGCTATTTTTGGTTAATGAATTTATAACACATGAATATAATAAATGTTTTCAAGATTGAAATCCTTAAGAATGAATAAGTTTTGATCAGTTTTCAACATTTTAATAAAATAATTATACCGAGTATCAACACAAATGTGCTTGGCTTGCAACAAATTAATTTTCGATAAAAAACATCGGATAACTGTTACATTTTGAAAAATTTGAAGTATTTGTATTTAAAAGTTAGTTTCTAAAATTGAAATTATGCTCCTTAATTATTTAAAAGATTCACTCCGATTAATTAAAAAACACAGTGGATTTGCCGCACTCAATCTTTTGGGTCTCAGCATCGGGTTGGTAAGCTGTTTGCTGATTATTTTATATGTTAACTTCGAACTTAAATTCGATAAATTTCATGAAAAAGGAAGTGACATTTACCGGGTAGTCATGCAACAGCCGGGTAACCAGGTGATGGGCAGCACCTCCGATTGGTGGATTGTTTCTCCCGCCATTTTAAAACCTACCTGGGAAACTGAATTCCCTGAAATTGATCATATTACACGAACTATTAACCAATCCTGTATTTTTAAACTCAGCGATCAGTTTGTGGAAGAAAGGATACTGATTGTTGATCCCGAATTCTTTGATATTTTTTCTTTCCCTTTAAAATCAGGTATTAAAACTGAAGTTCTTAAAGAGCTTTATTCCATGGTCATTTCTCAAAAGATGGCAGAAAAGTACTTCGGCAAAGAGGACCCTATCGGAAAAATCATGGTTAAGAATGATGGCAAACAATTTTTCATTACGGGTGTACTGGAAAAAATACCGAATAATTCGCATCTCCAATTTGATTTCCTTGCCTCTTTTAATACTTTAGAATCGATGAGTGGGAAAAGCTTATTGAACAGCAACTGGCTCAATAACAGCTATACCACCTATCTTACATTACAAAAAAATACCAATCTTGAGCAATTTGATACCAAACTTCGAAAGTATGACGTTGCCGGATTTAATGGTAAAGAATGGTCATTTCACCTTCAGCCACTTTTTGATATTCATTTTAATCGCCAAATTAGGGGTACCGGTGACATGGGAACAATCTATATTTTCATATCGATCGGTGTTTTCATCATGTTTATAGCATGCTTCAATTATATGAACCTTTATATTGCCCATTACCGGACCCATACTAAATACATTTCCATCAAAAAAGTTGTAGGAGCTTCACGAATGCAACTGGTTCAGCAGTTTTTGAGCGAATCTTTATTGATGGTTTTGTTTTCTTATGTGATTTCAAGTTTTACCGTGTGGTTGATTTTGCCCTATTTTAATGACTTTTTAGGACAAGAACTTGAGTTCAGTTCAATCTGGAATTATCAGATTTTGCTGATCAGTCTGGGAGTGATTATACTGATGGCAATTATATCAGGAATCTATCCTGCAATCCTCTTATCGAAAATACAGCTTGCAAAAGCCATTAAAGGGGGTATTGAGAAATTTTCGAAAGGAGGTCTGCTCATAAAGAAAGCAGTGGTAGTTATACAGTTCTCTGTTTCAATATTATTGATTGTATTTACCTTCAGCGTTTTCAAACAATTAGAATATACCGGAAATAAAAGTCTTGGCTATCAAAAAGAACATATAATTTATATGTATGCTGGCCCTATTAGGAATAAAATAAACACATTTAAACATGAATTGTTGAAGGATGCAAACATCGCGAAAGTATCCGCATCATCAGGGATTCCTTCACAATTAGGGTGGTCAAATATCCCGGTATGGGAAGGTCAGGCTGAAGGTGAAAATCCCTTTTTCTATAGATTAGAAGTTGATTACGATTTTTTAGAATTGTATGAGATTGAATTGCAGGATGGCAGGAATTTTTCAAAAGACATTCTCACCGACAATGGCAACGCCTACATTCTTAATCGCGCAGCTGTTGAAAGAGTCGGATTTAAAGAGCCTTTAGGTTCAAAGTTTGGTTTTAATAAAAAACTGGGCACTGTTATCGGAGTTACTAAGGATTTCCATTTTGAATCTCTTCATAAACCCATTACACCCTTAGGAATTGGAGTTGCTGAAAACGGTAACTTTAACTATCTTTCTATTAAGTTAAACAACGAGGACTTTAAAAACACCCTTATTCATATTGAAAAGGTATGGAAGGAAATTGCGCCAAATAATCCCCTGAAATATTACTTTTTTGATGAGCGATTGGAACAACTTTATGCCAAAGATCAGCAACTTTCAAAGAGCCTGAAATATTTTTCAATCATGGCACTTTTTATTTCTTGCCTTGGGATTTATGGACTGATGTCATTTTCATTAAAAGAAAGGACGAAAGAGATCGGGATTAGAAATGTATTGGGTGCCTCGTTTATGAACCAGGTAAATCTTTTGACAAGGGAAATCCTTATTATCTTGCTATTTGCTACGATTGTCGGAGGTACTATCGGGTGGGTTTTTTCAAGTAATTGGCTCAATAATTTCGCCTATCGATCCGAGATGGGATTTGATATCATTATTTATTCAGCGTTGATTACCCTAATCATGACTCTGGTACCTATTAGCTTTAAATTGTTGAAGTCGATAACCGCTAATCCTGTTCAATCCTTAAGAACTGAATAGTAGACCTTATTAATTTTATGGTTATTCTGTTGAGTTTAAAATTGTTCAATGTGAAAAGTTAAATTATAGCTCCTTTCAGTGTATTTTGGACAAACACACCAATATTTATAATAATATAAGAGTCTATTAAAAGTGGTCAATAATGATCAAGAGAACATTTATTTCCGTCCATCACTAATACATTAAAACTCTTAGAAAATACCGGATAACTTATTAATCCAGATCAAAAAAAACTATTTGACACTAAATTTTTTAACTACTGGTTCTTTATCAAATCCAAGAATGGTCATAATAACTTCATAATCACCTATTGGCCAATCATTATCAGGTTTTGGTAAACTTGACTGAAAACTTAATGTTCCGGTAATCGAACCCGAATTTAAAACAACAGCATCAATTTTTACTTTTTGTTCATCGTAATAGTACCATGCGAATTCGACATCGGTATTATCGGGCGCATTTTTCAAACTGCAGCTAATAAAAATTTCGGGGGTAGTAGTGTTAAATATCGGATTATCAGCCTCACATTGATTATCAACAATACTTGTACACATTTTAACGTCATCAATATTTGCTGTTGTAAAACTGCATGATGCAATTAACATTAGCAAAAATGAAATAAACAAACTTGCAGAAACTTTTTTCATGTTAGAAAATTTAATGATCAATGATTTATTTATAATGAAATGTTAAATAAGATTCGTAATCAGATTAAAATGTCCTGTGCAAATTCTTTGTGCCATCATTCGAATCCCTGCTAATATTGAGTATTTTAATCACGTTTTCGAAAATCAATCATGAGATACCAACCTGAAATTAAAAAAAATGCAAATAAATGTACAATATTTTAAGATGAATAAAAATCTCTTCTTGGGAAATAACACAATTTAAACAGAATACAAATAGAAGATCAAATGGATGAAAACTTGCTAAATTTCGCTCATCAGTATCTTAAGAATCATTAGTAGAACAGATATTCAATCTTGAACTTAAGAGTCAATAATCTATAAGCAAATAATTCAATTGCCAAAGCGAAATTCATTTTAATACCTCAATTAAACTATACATTTTTCCTTACCTTTAACCATCAAAATCTATAGATATTATGAGAAAAGCAATTTTATTAATCCTGGGCATTATATTATTCGATGGAATTATAGCACAAGAACACGAACAAAAATATTTCCCCGAAACTGATCCCCTTGTTTTGGAAAAGCTGGAACAATGGCAGGATTTTAAATTCGGGCTCTTGATGCATTGGGGTGCTTATTCTCAGTGGGGAATCGTTGAATCATGGTCGATTTGCCCCGAAGATTACGATTGGTGCCAACGAAAAAAAGAAGGAACTCCTGACACTTATTTTGAATATGTTAAAGCTTACGAAAACCTAAAAACCACTTTCAACCCAACGAAATTCGATCCTGAAAAATGGGCAAAAGCGGCAAAAAATGCGGGTATGAAATATCTGGTATTTACCACCAAACACCATGATGGATTTTGCATGTTCGATTCAAAATATACAGATTATAAAATCACAGACAAAGAAACTCCTTTCAGCAGCAATCCAAGATCAAATGTTACCAAAGAAATTTTTGAAGCCTTTAGGAATGAAGGCTTGTGGGCAGGGGCTTACTTTTCAAAGCCCGACTGGCATAACGATGATTATTGGTGGCCCTACTTTCCGCCCAAAGACCGGAATGTAAATTACAATCCCGAAGTTTATCCCGAAAAATGGCAAAAGTTTGTAAATTTTACCCACAATCAAATCATAGAAATTTTAACGGATTACGGCAAAGTTGATATTTTATGGCTTGATGGAGGCTGGGTTGCCAAAGAACCGAAAGAAGAAATCGAGCGATTTTATAAGGAAAAATTGGCTAATATCGGCAATGGCTTTATGAATGGCACCATTGTAAATCAGGATATTAAAATGGATGAGCTGGTAGTTAAAGCACGACAAAAACAACCCGGACTTATCGTGGTTGACCGTGCTGTGGAAGGGAAAAACCAAAACTACCTGACACCTGAAAACAGAGTACCGGAAAAAGAATTGCCTTATCCATGGGAATCATGCATTATTGCCGGTGGCGGTTGGTCGTATACCCCAAATGCAACTTATATGAGCGGGCATGATGCCATTCAAATGTTGGTCGATATTGTTTGTAAAGGAGGGAACCTGTTGTTTAACATCGCACCAAGCCCTGAAGGAACCTGGGACGAAGACGCTTATAAATTACTAGCAGAAATGGGTGATTGGATCAAAATTAATGGAGAAGCCATTTATGGTACCAGGGCCATTGCTCCTTTCAAAGAATCGAACATTTGTTTTACGAACAAGAAAAATTCGAATACGGTTTATGCCATTTATTTAGCTGAGAAGAGCGAAAATAAAATACCTCAGTTTATTAACATTAATTCTTTTGTTCCTGATGAGAACAGTACCGTGACATTATTGGGTAGCCGTCAAAAATTAAAATGGAAAAAAAATGGCAACGGAATTAAAATTGAGATTCCCAGGAAATTACAAAATCAACCTCCAAGTAATTACGCCTGGAGTTTTAAGATTGAAAACGTAGGAAAAACGGAGAAATCAAACATCACTTTATAAGGTGCTTCAAGTTGTTAAAATAATCTATCAACCAGAAGTCTTATTGAGGACTCAGAATGAAGTATGGCTCAATTGAGATCCATGAGTTTTTAGCTTAATCTAAAAAGTTTGGGTCTGAGGCGCTTACTTATAATATAAATAGTGAAAATAGCATGACGTTTCATAAGGATTAGTAAGACACTTCGATATTCAATTTTTAGCTACTTGGATTAGCTTCCTTGGAAAGATCTAATCCTAGAGTTCGAATGGTTTCTGGTCTTGAAATTGGATGTAACTCTTCAATTTCTAAATAAACATATTTATTATATTTTTTTGGGTATGGGTAATCTGGCGATTTAAGCCAATAAATAAGATATATGCCGTAACTAGTGCCAATTCGTTGCATATAATTTGGCAGCTGTTTTGTGAAACCATTTATTAAATCATCTGATTCTGCCTTTTTAGCTTCAATTGCTATTCTTCCTATTTTATCACCAACTGGAGCAACTATATAAAAATCCATACTTCCCAAGCCTGCTATGGACTCACAAGTAACATCAAAATTTTTCATCACCCCATATACACTAAGAAAAGAAGCAACAAATCTTGAAATATCAGGTTCGTCAACAGGTTTCACCTGATTGCTACTCGATTTTTTCCATAATAATCTTTCCGTACCATGACGTCGAATATCCAGATTACAACAATGAATTGAATCAATCACTGTACCAAAGAAAATATCCATATTCTCATACCGAGAGTTGTTGAGTAGATTTTCCGTGCGGAGAATATTTACTATTTCGGAAGGTAGAATAGTGATTGGAGTTCTAACTGCTCTCATATGGGTGTTCATGTTATTAAGTGCATCAGGAGACACAATACCACAACCAATTGAATCTATATCCCACTGAAGCGCTACCTGACATGAGCCATCACCCAAATATTCTTCACTATGTTGATAATGCCCATTACGCATAATAAAAATCATACCATCACGAATTTTTGCTTCAAAAACAAACTTATGATAGGTAAACGAAAAAAGCTTCAAATTTGATTTTAAAAATCCATTGTGTGCTTTAAAATCAATTGTTCCTGCAGGTTGACAAAAGTCCGAAAATGATATTTGAGATTTGAGCATTGATGAGAGCTCTAATCTTACTGGACCTAACTCTCTTATTTCATACGTCATAATTGCTTGAGATATTACAAATCATTTCATTGGCAATATTTAAACTACATCAAATATACATTATAATATTTATTAGAAAAAATCCTCAAATGCTAGAATTTTATGTAATACAAGTTAGTTCGTTAAAATTCTAATTCAATAGTAGATTTATTGCAATATATTTACTATAAATTTGAGTACTAAAAATAATCAGCATGTTTCAGAAATTATTCATTTGTTTGTTATTCTGCCCTACCCTATTGCAAGCTCAGGATTCAATAGCCCCGGTTTCCAATTTGCAATCCAATAAAATGGAATGGTTTAAAGATGCCAGGTTGGGTATATTTATTCATTGGGGGATTTATGCAGTAAATGGGATAAGCGAGTCCTGGTCGTTTTACAACGGATATATTTCCTACGAAGATTATATGAAGCAAACCTGCGGTTTCACGGCAAAAAATTATGATCCGGAATACTGGGCAAAGCTGATCAAAGATAGTGGGGCGAAATATTCGGTCATCACCACCAAACACCATGATGGCTTTGCCCTCTGGAATTCAAAATTCGGGGAGTTGAATGCTGTAAAAAATTCCGCCGCCCGAAAAGATGTTTTATCTCCGTTTATCAAAGCTTTAAAAAAGGAAAACTTAAAAGTTGGCCTGTATTATTCGCTGCCCGATTGGTCGCATGCTGATTACGACATTCATACTAAAAAGGAAAACAGGTATAAAATTGCGGATGATCCAAAACGTTGGGAACGTTTTCTGAATTTTTATCAAAGCCAATTAAAAGAGTTAAAAAGTGCTTACAATCCTGATCTATGGTGGTTCGATGGCGACTGGGAACACAATGCCGAAGAATGGGGAATAAACAAAACCCGCTCCATCCTATTCGAGGGTTCACGGGATGTTATTTTAAATTCCCGCCTATGTGGAAACGGTGATTATGAAACTCCTGAAAATGGCCCCCCGGTACTTCGGCCAAAAGCAAAATATTGGGAACTATGCCTTACCATGAACGATAACTGGGGCCATTACCCAAATGACAAAAACTACAAATCTTCACAGCAAATCATCGATATTTTTGTGGATTGTATCAGCAAAGGAGGAAATCTTTTATTAAACATTGGTCCAAGAGCAGATGGAAGTATTCCTGCGGAACAGGAAAATATTTTAAAAGAGCTCGGAAAATGGACCGGCAAACATCAGGAAGCAATTTATCAAACTGAAGGTGGAATTCCGCATGAATATTTTTACGGCCCCACTGCATTGTCGAAAGACAGTACTGTTTTATACTTGTATGTAAGGGACAAACCAAACGAAGGACAAATTGCCCTAAAAGGAATCATAAATAAAATAAACCGGATTTATGTGGTCGGGAACGGAACCGTTTTAGATCACAAAATATTTAGTAAAGTTTATTGGAGCGCTTATCCGGGCATCGCTTACATCAATGTTCCGGAGGATGTTTTGGATGAATATTATACCGTTCTGGCAGTAATTCTGGATGGAAAAATTAAATTGTATGAGGAATATCCCTCGGCAATTGAAAGTAATTAAAAGATATTGTTGTTAAATAAAAAAAACGACTGCCCCTGTTATTTTTTGACTACTAAGTTTTTAAAACATTCAGCTAATTTCTTCAATTGCCTTTGTTACCACCTGATGTTCTTTCGCCTTCCATCATTTTTCCTATCAATTTGCTACACTGTTTGTGTCTGCCGTGCAATAGGGTAGGCAAGCTCTTTGACAAAGTTTTGATTTCAGCGTTGGCTTCCTTCGACAAGTTCAGGACAAGTGTGGGGCTTTGGTCCCGATAATTATCGGGATGCTTGCAATTAAATTTGATACTATTAATAGCTACTTGTCCAAGTTCATTGCCTAAAACACTACTAAAAACATTAGCATGGACAATATGACTAAGTCCTTGTCCAAGTTCATTAACTAATACACCACCAAAAGTATCTACTTGGACATTATGTCCAAGTAGTTGTCCAAGTACAATAGTTTATACAATAACATACTTATAATTAGGAGAATTAGTATCTGCACCATTATCACTTATAAGACCAAGTTCTTTCATTTTTGCCAAATAACGTTGAGCGGTTTTATATCCAATATTAAAATGAGATGAAAATTCTCTCGTACTAACTTCCCCTGTAATTCTAATGAATTCATAGCCTTTAAGTTCCTTGTCTGTTAGATTCTTTAACTTTTCATCCATACCCCTAGTTGTAGAAAGTGATCTAGGAAAAGTAACAATAAGATATGGCTCTGTATAGGTGATGACAGGCAATGGAAGGTTATATTTTTCTCTCATAGTTCTATATGTATCCATTCCCACTCCTGTTTCCTCCATATACCTCATAATATTAAAAATGTAAGCTAGTTCAGGGTTACGAGTTTGAGAAATAGCTGTGAAGTTTTGTAGATCTTTGAGAGTATTTGGTGAAATGGGTTTGCCTGGACTTCTAACCTCAATTTTCTCAGGGGTTATATAAAGCTCAACTTTGGCGCTTCTAATTGAATAATCGCGATGAATTATTGCATTAATAATTACTTCACGAATAACATCAGGAGGGAAATGTGATGCCTTTTCTCTTGTAAAGTCAGATCGATTAATGCTTTCAGGAATAACCTTCTTTGCCCATTCTTTTACTTTGTCAGGAACAAGGATTAATGCATCATCGAAACTTACTGTATCTGGTTCCTCTCCTCCTCCGTAATCAACTTTGACCTTAACCGAAGCTTGTGGATATTTATCTCTCGGATTACTTCCAAATAACAATATGCAATCACCAGTTGGTATGATTTCATTAGTTTTTTCATCTACCACCAATAGATCTTTGCTAATTAAATCTTTCCTAAGATCGTCTGAATTAAAACTATATTTCTTCTTTGTTTTGGATATGTATAATTCAAGTGCTTCTTGTGATAAAGATTCAATGTTGGCATTTTTCACTGGCTTTTGTAATGGCCCTGTTACAATTGCTTTTGCATTTTCTTCTTTCCAACTTTCTTGTTCAACCCAATCATTAAAATTTTTATTAAAATCAAGTATTTCTCGATGAAGGTCCTTATCAAAAGGCAAAACTTTTGCTTTAAATTCAACCTCTAACAGTTTTTTACCACCTCTTGCTTTTGAATTCAATTCCTGAACACCATACCACACTTTCTTTATACGGGCGTTACCAATTCTTTCAGCACAACAAAGTTTTGGAAATTTTCTTGCTTTGGGACCACAAGGTTCCAATGTGGCAAATAACCAACAATCTGAAAGATCTTTTGCCCGAAATTTTTTATCTATTAGAGTATATTCTGCATGATCGCCTTCACGAAACTCACCTCTACAGGCTGTTTCATAAGTACCATCAGGAAATACTAGTACAGCGCCTACTCTGGGACTTGGAGTGTCTTTGTTGATCTCGTCTTTTGAATCTTTCATCACTCTGATCGCTTCCTGCATATAAAAGCGAGGCTCTTTCCTTTTATCTTCTATGACTCTTTCTTTTGCCATAATTTGGTTTGTAATTATTCATCTTCCGCTAAAAGCATCAATTCTAATTCACTCGTGAACTTATCCTCCAAGAGTTTCCCATTTCGTAAATGATCAAAAAATACAACATACGAACTTGGACTTAGAAAATGATAATGATATGACTCTTTAATTTTCTTGGCTTTTATTTCTTTATTCAAATTTTCAAAATGAAGTTTGGCGTATTTATTCTTGGCTTTATTTTCATCACTTGCATCATTGTCAGCTTTTATTTCAACAACAATAAAATGAGACTGATTTTTGTGTTTTAATTTTATAAAAAAATCGGGGTTAAAGCTTTGTATTTTCGAATGTTTGCCACCAACGCTGGTTATTGAATACTCTATTGAATAAAATGCCATATCACGAGATTTAATCCATGAATCGATAATTTGAGCATTTTCATTTTTGCATAAATGTTCAATGAACTTTCTTTCGGGTTCTCCTTTTGTAAAAACTATATCTAAAGGGGTTTTAATAATGAATGAGTTAATTTCTTTTGATGAACTTTTCGGGAAACTTTCATCTTCAATTACAGCGTTTAAAATTTCTCTGTTTTCAACTTCAAGCTCTGTTGAGTAATTGGAAGAATAAAATACAGTAGAATTGTGCCTTAAATTGCCAACTGCAATACTTTCTTTCTCAATGGTTTTAGTTGATATAATAAATGGCTCCTTAGCCTTCCTTTCATACACCGTTGTTTTGCCTGACTTACGGAGCAGAGTATTAAAACTGCTCAGAATTTTCTGCATATTTTTTTCAATAAGGCGATCTCCTTTGATACCTACCCTATCCGTTGAATTTCGAATGATATGTCGTATTTCATCTTTAGGTGGAAGTTTTTCTTTTGAATAATTACCCGTAGGCAATTTTAAGATTTTCCCTTCCCATTCTCTTAATTTCAATTCATCATGAATTTTGTTTACAATCCACTCAATCGTATATGTATTGTAAAGAATTAGAGTGTTCTTTGAACTAATACCACCAGACAAATCAGTATATTCGGTATCTTTTTCTGTTTCTTCAACTTGTGATTGTAATTCAATAAAACCTTTTGTGTAATCAAATTCTTTATGTTCTTTGTTTGATTCTTTTTCGATTGCCTCTTTTTCGTAATTTATTTGATGCATATCAAAATGGAATTTAGCTCTATCTCCTTCTTTTATCGAAGAAGATATAAGTTTCATCTCAATTTCTAGTATTTCATCAACTAAACCCTTAATGCTTCTGGACCATGCATCGTGATTAAATACCCTAACTTTAGGTTGTGGAGTTTGATATTCGGCTGGTATTCTTAATCCTCTTCCTAAGACCTGTGCTATCAGCAACTTTGAATTAAAAGCACGGTCTTCCATCGGAACAATCTGAAAAACATTTTTAACATCCCAACCTTCTGTAAGCATTGAGACAGAAACAATCCACTCAACTTCATTTTCTTTATTGTCTACCTCTTTTAGTTTTCTGGCATTTGCTTTATGCTCATTTGCAGAAGTAACAATTAGAACTTTGTCTTCGCAAGTCTCGACAGGTATAGATTCTTTTTCACAGAGTTTTTCAATTAACCAAGAACGCAATTGTTTTGCCTTTAATATGTCTTTTGTAACCAGAATCGTTAATGGTTTAACTTTTCTATATGTATTTTTATTTTGTTGATGGTTATCGTATATTTCCTGAAATTTAATATCATCGTCTGCCTCCTCATTTTTGCTTACATAGTCAACCATTTTTATCATTTTATCATCAACGGCTTGTCGTAAAGAATACCGATAGATAACATCATTAAAATACTCATCCTGGATATAGGTTGTACCAGAAAATCCAATTGAATATTTAAAATTGTATTCATCACTAAGTAAAAATTCTTTCCATTTTTTTATACTCTTGCTTTCATTATCACGACCATCAACAGGATTAAAAATATGATGTGCTTCATCGTTTAAAACTAATGTGCGTGCGCCATTCCCTATAAAACTATCTTTAATAGAAGAACCTGTTCTTTCATACACTGCATGAATGTTTTCAATGCAAATATCACCTTCCTTGATTGTGATATCGGCTGTTTTAATTGATGGATTTTTGATTTTACTGTTTTCAGGAATTGATTTTAGTAAGGCAGAGTCTTCGGAAAGTTTTCGGAATTTTTCCATCAAGCCATCTTCGATAGTAAGGGATGGACAAAGAACAAGAACTCTGTCAACAATGCCTAATCCAAGCATTATTTGAGCAATACCATAAATCACGTAGCTTTTACCTGTGCCAGTTGCCAAATCAATAGTTGCAGACATTTTTCGATTCATTTGCAACTTACTTTCATATTCATCAATGCTATTGTAGCGTGTTTTGAGTTCAACCATTTTAGGGTTTAACCAATTCTCACGTATTAAATCATTAATTGAATTGTATAACCCCGAAGCCATAAAAATTATTGATTTAATAATTGCTTCTTTCTGATATTGACGATTGCTGCATAAAATGTCCAAAAATCTGTCCCATTCTGCAATATTGAGTGCTGCAGGATTGAAGTTATTCGAAACTTGTAAAACAAGATCGGCAGTCTTGTATGTTTTTATTTCTTGTACCATTATTCCAACTTAAATTCTTCTTTAAATTCATTTCCGTAAATGTCAACATAAATAAGCATCAACCTTTTCCCACACTCTTTTTTGGGAATTGCGGGTAATTGTATCTGACTCATGTGCTTTAAACCTTCTTTAATATTTTCAACAGATTCTTCTTCGGCTGTCTTTTTTTTCTTTTTAGGCAATAGATCTTGAGCAAAATAGTACGTATCCATATCAAAGGTTTCTCCATCAAAATCATTGTCTATCAAAATCATTGCTAAGCTTTCAAAATTTGCCATATCTCTGTTGGTTTCTTCTTCGCTGAAATCAGAAAGAAACTTGCTTATAGTTATTTGGTACTCGCCAGATTTTTCTCTTAGTTCGCTTTTCACTTCAGGTTGCCTGATGAAATGGAAGCCAATAGCATCTTCTAAGTCGTTCACATTGCTTTTACTTTGTGGTTGCCTGAATTTTTTGAACTGAACCTTGTGTAATTCGCGAATTATGTGGTAAGGTACTTTCAGAAAATAGTAACGTACTTTATCTATTTCATAATAATCGCTTATAAAATCTACATAACTGGCAGGAGCAATGATATAAACTCTCTTCCCTGCTTTATTTCCTAAATGACTGTGCAGATTATGCAAAAATTCTTCATCTACAGAACTGTCCTTAAATTTCCAGTATTGCCAAACGATAACATTGTAACCGTCTTTTTTCTCACCATCAATTTGAATTCCACTAATTGTTTTTTTCTTTGGTTCTACTTCAAAAAGATTCATTACGAAATCAGAATATTCCTTTTGTTTTAAATCGAATATTTTTGCAAGGTCATAATGACCAGTATTTACAGTAATAAAGCTTTTTGCATCTTTTCCATACTCCTTTTTAAGGTCTAAAGCTTTATTTTGTTTTATATTTAATAGTCGTTTTTGAATTGTGTAAAAAGACAGCTTTCCAATGTCACATACAATCCATTTACGATTTGTTTTTTCAGCAACAGCGGCAGTTGTTCCGGAACCCCCAAAAAAATCAAGAATGATATCTCCTTCTTTAGTTGAGGCTTCAATTATTCTTTTAAGTAATTTTTCCGGTTTTTGTGTTGGATAACCAGTTCCTTCAACAGATGTGAAGGAATAAGTTCCAACGCCATAATCGTTGAAAGCTTTAGCTATTTCATCTTTTCCAATCCAAGTACTCCATGCAGGTTGCGGCCTGTTTTCTTTAGCATTTTCTAATGCCTCCTCCTTAGTCAAATTTGGATTATTGCATATGTATGTTTTGAGAAATCCTTTACCACCACTACTTTCTTGCCTACGAGTATAATACCAACCATCTTTATCTTTTGCTAAACTTTTTTTTATGTAATCAGAATACCCAAGGCGTGAAGGTGGTTTAAAATAAGCTTCAGGTGATTTATAACAAAAAATCGTTTCATGTGCCTTGGGATAAAATTTGCCAGCACCCATAAGACCACATACCCAAATAATTTCACTGAATAAATACTCAGGAAATATTTCATCCAAAATAGTCTTAACGTAATGACCTTTTTTTGCATCTAAATGAACATAAATCGTAGCATCCAATGACAATATTGATTTCGCAACAATCAATCTTCGTCTTAGAAACTCAATGAAATCAGCACCTTTTGATTTATCTGTATAAACAATTTGTTTATTTTTTGAAAAATCACTATCAGTCCCAAATGGAGGGTCAATATAAATTAGTTTAACCTTGCCTTTAACTTTATCTTTAATTAAAGGGTCTTTATTTTCATAAATCGTTTTAAGAAATTGTAAGTTATCTCCAAAAGCAATAATATTTCTCCAACCATCTTTCCATCGCTCTCTTTTACCGTTGTATATTTTTTCAATTTGTAATGGTACAGGAAACACACCATCCTCATTGGCAAGAATATCTTCTCTACGCATTTTACCGCCATAAACTAATTCATATTCCTTTTGCTTAACAGGGAAAAGCTTGTATTTATAATCCTCCGGAATGGTTTCACCCTTTTGCAATCTTTCAATTAAATCGCTTATATCTTGCTGTGATAATTTCATATTTATTTTTTATATAAAAGTCCTTCTGTCTGAAAACTAAAATGGTGATTTCTGGTCACTATAATATGGTCAATAACTTGTATGCCAAGAATTCTTGCTGCTTCACAAAGTTGATTCGTCAATTTAATATCTTCAACCGATGGCTTTGCATCGTCTGCAGGGTGATTGTGAATAAAAATAATCCCGGCTGCTCTGTCAGAAATTGCATCTACAAATATTTCTCGTGGGTGTACAATACTAAAATTTACAGTGCCTTTGAAAACCTCGCGTTTTTCAATTAAAGCCGAAGCTCCGGTTAGTGTAATTGTTAGAAAATATTCTTGTTTTTTATCCCTAATATCTTTTACCAACGCTAGAACATCATCAGTATTTTGAATTTTCTTTTCCTCCTTTATTAAATAGCGTTTCGCCAATTCAAATGCAGAAAGTATCTGCCCTGCCTTTGCTTTGCCAATACCTTGAATTTTAGTTAGTTTTTCTAAGGTAATATTTTCCTTTTCGGTTTCAATTACTTTCAAGATGTCTTTTGCAAGCGTTGAAACATCTCTGCCAATAGTTCCGCTACCGAGTAATACCATTAACAATTCATGGCTTGTCAATGCTTGAATACCTCGTGCAGCAATTTTTTCACGGGGTTTGTCAATATTTGGTATGTCGGAAAGTTTTTTCACTCTAAAATTTAGAATTTAAAATACGAATATAGATATTGTTCTCCATTTGTGTGTAATGAAATTGCACTCATTGAGAAAGCTTTGGTTTGTGTGTCGGCTTTTCTGAAGAATAGAATATTTACTTTAAACGCTACCCTCTCACCTTCTCAGAGCGTATTAAAAGGTAAATATCGGAAATAATAGTCAAACAAAAAATCTAAAAATCAGGGGCCGCATTCATTTTTTTTTAGGGTAAGGTGCGACAAATTTAATTTTTGGGTATCAATGAACAATACAGGCCATTAACTCAGCCTTACTGCATGTCAACGCAATAAACTGCTGTTTGGCCTAAGTTTTAAACTTAAAAATAATGACTTATGCGCATCAAGCAACAAGCACCATTTAAAAAATATGATCGCATTATAAGCCCAAACGGTTCGCGCTTACCCAAAAACAATTCGCCCCCACAAAAAAATGATGCACCACCATGAGAAAATGATGCACCACCATGAAAAAATCATGCACCACCATGAGAAAATCATTCACCACCGTGAAAAAATGATGCACCACCATGAGAAAATCATTCACCACCATGAAAAAGTCATTCACCCTTGCAGGTTTATCATTTTATTTAGCGCGGCGGTTAAAAAAATCACTTACTAATTAAAAAAATCAATTATTTATTCATTAAAACCATTTTATTATGCAAACAAATCAAAACATAGCCGACAAATTATTAAAATACAGCATTTGTATTGATAATGCCAGAAGCGATCGTGACATCCAATCCAAATTAAGTGCTTTTGGTTATACTGCCGAAAAATTAACTATTGGAAAAACCATGTGGGAAGTATGCGACGTACTGGTAAAAACACAGATTAAAGAATATGGAGATCAGTTTGAAGCTACCAACGTATTAAATGCACTGTGGAAAACGGCTGAAAATGCCTATATAAATTCGCTGAAAATAGCTCGCGTTGCTTTTGTGGATGATGCTTCGGCTCAGGCAGCACTTTTGCTGAACAACAAACGTAAAGATAGTTTATCGGGCTGGTTACAACAAAGTGAAAGCTTTTATGCAAATTTAATAGCCAGTGAATCGTTTAAAACCCGTATGAGTGCTTATGGTTATACCAATGAAAAGCTATTAGCCGAACAGCAGCAAATAACCAATCTAAAAACTGCCAAGTTGAATCAGGAAAAAGAAAAAGGGCAGGCTCAACAAGCAACGCTTAACCGTGATAAAAAGATGGACGAACTGGATGCCTGGGTAAGCGATTTTATTGTTATTGCACGCGTTGCCCTTGCAGAAACCCCACAATACCTTGAGAAACTGGGAATTTTAGAGCGATCGGAATAAAGACCACATTCATTTCGACACCCTTCGACTACATCTCAACTGCGCTCGATGTGACAATTTCAGGTCAGTTCGAGCTCGTCGAGAACTGCATTTACCAGCTCGATGTGACAATTTCAGGTCAGTTCGAGCTCGTCGAGAACTGCATTTACCAGCTCGATGTGACAATTTCAAGTCAGTTCGAGCCCCAATAAGCAACATAAAATTCAGTAAAAGATAAGCGGTTCCGAAATTTCGGAACAGCTTTCTTTTTGAATGAATATCATGAGATTAGGTTTATCAAACTGAATTTTGGCAATTAAATTACAAATTTCATTACCACATTATAATTTCAGTTTCATAATATGACAGATGCGGATTAATATTTTTAAATTTCTGGATGCTGTATGCTAAAATATCAATGTTTTATTTTATTATATGGTATTTCAGAGGCATCGATGCGGATATGATCTGAATTATTATCCAATAATTACTTAATAATTCTAAACCCCAAATCGCTACTTGATTCATTAAGGTAACCTCTATGTCGGTGATAAACACGACTGTAATCAGAATTTACAAAAAAAGAACCACCGCGAATTACCCGATTGGATCCGCTAGCCGGACCCTGAGGATTGTTTTGAGGACTATCGGCATAGTAATAGAAATAATACCAGTCACTGCACCATTCCTTCACATTACCACTCATATCATAAATACCCAGTTCATTAGGAGCCTTTTTACCAATGGGATGGGTTACATTGCTGTTTCCATTATACCAGGCAACATCACCAATAATATTACTTCCGCTAAAGGTTTTGGAAGTGGTATTGTTTCCTCCTCTGGCCGCAAATTCCCATTCGGCTTCTGTGGGCAAACGGCCACCGGCCCATATTGCAAATGCATTGGCCCCATACCAGGTTACTTGTACCACGGGATAATCTGCTTTCCTGCTTTTAGGAATAAATTTGCCATCCACATACACAATTTCACATTCAGGATCAACCATCTGGATATATTCCGTTCCATTAAAACTGCCATTACTATTACATCCAATATTGTTTAAAAAATCACAATAATTACTATTGGTTGTTTCATATTTACTCATTTGGAAACTACCTACGCTTACCGTGTGAATCGGTTTTTGATCATCCAACCCTAAAGTGCTGCCCATCTGCATTGTACCGCCACTTACCTGAACCATTTCCATAAATATACCCGAAACAAACTGCAGAACCTCTCCATAAGCTGTCCCCTTTTGATTTGTAGCATAAGCAACTACATAATAAACTGTTTGAGGATCTAAATCGTTCATGTCGGAACTGAAGCTGTTTGACACAATTTCATCAGCAGTATAACCTAAATTATTTTCTAAACTGGGATTCACATTTAAACTCCAACATACTCCAACTGCAGCAAAAGTTCCATTTCCGGTATTTAAAATCACACCGCCAGAAGATGCAGTATTGGATGTAATATGTTCTACTTCGGAAGTTGTCAGGGTTGGAAGAAATATTTCAATGGTTTCAAAAGATTTCACTTCGCCATATCCGGTTCCCACACTATTCGTAGCATATGCACAATAATAATATTTTGTTTTTTCTGATAAGCCATCAAGCATACTGATAAAAGAACCCATGCCGGTACCATCCGATGTAAAACCCAAATTATTTTCTAAGGTTGGGTTATTCGTCAAACTCCAACAAACTCCTCTTATTGTAACCGTTGCATTACCGTTACTAATAACATTTCCACCAGCTTTCGCTGAAACATCACTCACATTCGTCGCAATAGTTGTAGTTACTGTTGGTTTATTAAGGGCTAAGGTACTGAAGGACTTAACCATGCCGTAAGTCGTTCCCTTTTCATTCGTCGCATAGGCTCTGGCATAATAAACCGTTCCCTGAGTCAGACCACTTACAGCAGCTGTAAACTCACCCAAGCCGCTTCCATTCGTTGTATAGCCCATATTGTTTTGCAGGGAAGGAGCTTCAGAGGTACCCCAACAAATGCCTCTTGCCGTAACAGTGCCATTTCCTGTTCCAATAACATTTCCACCGATTTTCGCTGAGTTTATGGTGATCTCTGTAATATTGGTTGTATTTACCTCAGGAGGTGTAATTGCAATAGTAGTAAACTGTTTTATTTCACCATAACTGGTTCCGGCCTGATTGATGGCATAAGCAGTTATATAATATTTTGTACCATCAAACAGTCCTGCAATGATGCTCACAAAGCTACCTGTACCGGTACCATTGTCGGTGTGTCCCAAACTAGTTCCCATTGTAGGATTACCTGTGATATTCCAGCACACTCCTCTGGAAGTAACATGACCATTTCCTTCACCAGTTACCTCGGATGTAATTTGTGCAGAATTTACGGTAACATTAGAAATGATTCCTGTTATTACCACCGCGGAAGTAATTGGCACTGTTGAAAACTGTTTAACAATTCCATAACTGTTCCCAATTGCATTAGTTGCATAGGCTCTGACATAATAGGTTCTACCCTGAACAAGGTTTGTAATTTCACTGACAAAGCTACCAGTTCCACTTCCATTGGACGTTTGACCGAGTTTACTTTCAAGCGATGGATTTTGACTTTGGCTCCACACAACTCCCCTATTAAGAATTGGTGAACCACCATCCTGAGTTACTACTCCCCCACTTCTTGCACTGGTAATAGTAATATTTGACACATCATTCGTAAGTACGATTGGAGGGCCGGTTGTAGAAGTCCTAATCGAGTCCTGAGCACTGTATATTGTTAAAGTTGCAGTAGTTATATATGCCCGAATATAATAAATTGTATTCGAATTTAAATTGCTTAGTAAACTGGTAAAAGTACCTGCCTGATGAAGAGCTCCTTTTGAAGTTTTAAAATCATTAATGGTTGGGTTTTGATCCACACTCCAACAATGGCCATGTTCAATAATTATTAAATCACTAATTTCAGTTATGGTTGTAGTTATTTGAGCACTTTGGTAGCTAACGTTAGTAGAGCTGGTTTGTCCGAATAACACTTTGTTCTTTTCAATATCCTTTTCATCGGAAAATTTCTGGCAGGAAACAATCAAAAACAGTGAACTAATTATAAAATAAATAATTTGTTTTTTCATGACCAGTCCATACTTTTAATTCTTGGTTATTAATGGAGTAGGCTAATTTAAATAAAAAAATTATATATTCAATCAACATCCAAATGAAGAATTATTGAATAGTCAAAATAATGATGTTCGTGGATTAATAATATTATAAATTTGTAACGAAACTCCGAATCAGACATTCTAAATTTTTAAATATGAATTCTGATCGAAGGGTATGAACAAAAATGTTTATGCCTCCCGAATCCTGCGGAGCAGGACGAATTGGAAAGGTGAAACGATGAAATCAAAAGCTGAAGATCTTTGGCTGAAAGCATCTGTAATAGGTAGCTTATGGGCTTCGGTAGAAATAATATTAGGTAGTTTTTTTCATAACCTGCAATTACCCTTTGCAGGCACATTACTTGCTATTTTTTCGGTAATATTTATCGTCGCGAGCCAACAATTATGGAGCGAAACAGGAATTATCTGGCGTGCCGGACTTATCTGCGCCATTATGAAATCTATTTCGCCGAGTGCCGTAATTCTGGGTCCAATGACCGGGATTTTCCTAGAAGCCATCGTACTGGAATTGTTCATTTTTATTTTTGGGCGAAATTTACTGGGATACATAATTGCCGGATCTATTGCGGTATTAAGTGCATTGGCTCATAAAATTTTTACATTATTGCTCATTTATGGCTGGGACTCGGTCAAGATACTTGCTAACCTTTATCGTTATGCAATGAAACAAATCAGGGTTGAAAGCATCAATCCAATGGATGCTTTGATTATCCTGATAGCTGGCTATTTGATTTTAGGAATTTTCGCAGCAATTACCGGATTTTTTATTGGTAAAAAAGCAAAATCAGAAAAAACATATTCCAAAATCAAGATTAGTTCCACTTCTGAAAATCCTGACCTCTTTTACAATTTAAAAGAATACCAAAAATATTCATTATGGATTTTAACTATTAATCTGGTTTACATTGTATCCGCATTATTTATCCTCAATAACTACAGTTTAATATTCGGTTTTGTCGCCACCCTGATTTATATTGGTTTTCATGCATTGAGGTATAAGAATTCGTTTCGTCAATTTAAAAGGCCATTTTTGTGGATGCAACTCTTAATACTTATCATCTTATCCATATTCTTTCATTCAGGTTCAGAGCCTAACATTAGTTCAAATTTCGCAGGATTGTTGATGGGTACAAATATGTCGTTGCGTGCAATAATTGTGATTTTAGGTTTCTCGGCAATTAGTGTAGAATTGAGAAATCCACTCGTTAAAACCTTATTGCACAAGCGAGGCCTTTCACAATTATACAATTCGCTCGGATTGGCATTTTCCGCCTTACCTTCTATTTTAGACAATGTTTCAAAACCTCAAAACATGTTTAAAAAACCGTTTAAAACCATCGGAGAAATTTTACTTCACGCTGATCACTTGTTAAGTATTTTTAAAGATCCGCCAAATGAATAAAATAACAATAATTAGTGGCCAGAAACAAAGTGGAAAAACTACCTATCTGGTCAATTTCCTAAAAATAAATAAAGCAGACGGAAATAATTACGAAGGCTTTGTTGCCCTTGGCACATTTAAAAATGGCGTCAGAAATTCTTTTAGTTTAATAAATATCTCAACAAATGACGAAATGCTCTTTATGAATTCGGAACCTATTTCAAATGCACCAAAACAGGGAAAATTTTACATAAACCCTGAGGGAATTGCTTTTGGCGAAAATATTTTAAAAAAGGCACTTAACTCTGATTGCAAAGGAGTTGTGATTGATGAAATAGGCCCATTGGAACTAAACAATGAAGGATGGGCCGGGCAATTTAAATTATTATTAAATACGGATAAAGAAATTGTCATAACAGTAAGAACTTCTTTAATACAACGTGTGATTTCTTTTTTTGAGCTAAAGAATTTTGTAATAATTCGTATTTAGAAACACAAAAGATCTCATTTTTTGTTCTCATTTTCAGTTTCATATAAACTCTATAATTAAAAGCAATACAATCACCTATATCAAATTAGTTATTATATTTGATATAGTATTCATATCATACTGATCTTAAATGTTTGAAATAAAGTACAATTATGAAACTCATGACGGTAAGGATGTCATTTTCCGGGAGTTAACTGGAGAAATAACGATTCTAATCATAATTGAATCCTTTCAATTCTTAATATCTCAAAAAAAAATCAGCAAACAATGTGTTGGTATTATCACCGATACGACTAACGCAAAGATGAATGTAAAAATTTCTGAACTCAAAGAAATATATAATTACTTGCGAAAAAGTCCTGAACTGCAAAATATAAAGTTGGCAATTATTGTAAATACACCTGGAAAAACAATTCTACCGATGACTGCCATGAGGACATTCACAAATATCAGAATACAGCCATTTAGCGGTCAAAAGGCTGCCATAAAATGGATACTCAGATGAAGTATTCGTAATTTTTTACTACACTAATATCTTATTTTTCAATTTATTAATTACATCGTTTATTTAGAAGAGGTTTATATTTTAAATCTAGCTTTATAGATATGTAACTATTGAAGATATTTTGTAAATTTATAAACTGATTCGTGTTTCACATGAACGACTAAAAAGATTTGAACACCTTCAAAAACCTGATTATGCTAATCCAACTCATCAACTTCAGCATCAAGAATAAGTTTATCGTTATCCTCTTTACATTGACCATAGCGGCTTTTGGTATTTTTTCAGTCACACAGATACCGGTAGGTGCTGTGCCCGACATCACCAATAATCAGGTTCAGGTAATCACAACTTCAGGGAACTTATCAACGCAGGATATTGAGCAGTTTATCACCTATCCTGTCGAGCTGGAAATGGCCAACCTCCCGGGCGTAATAGAGATCCGTTCCATTTCTAAATTCGGACTTTCGGTGGTAACCATCGTTTTTGAAGATAAGATGGGAACCTATTTGCCCCGACAATTAATTGCCGAAAAAATCAAAACCGCCTCTGCCAATATCCCTGAAGGATTCGGGGTACCTGAAATGGGACCAATCACTACAGGTTTAGGCGAAATTTATCAATACATCCTTGATTTAAAACCCGGTTATGAAGATCGCTATACCCCAATGCAATTGCGTACCATACAGGATTGGATTGTTAAACGACAGCTTTCAGGAATTCCGGGAGTGGTTGAAGTAAATACCTGGGGTGGATTCCTTAAACAATACGAAGTTGCCATAAATCCCGAGCGTTTACGTTCCTTTAATATTACCCTGATCGAAGTATTTGAAGCCCTAAATAAAAACAACAATGTTGCCGGTGGCGCCTACATCGAAAAACAAAACCAAAGTTATTTTATTAGAGGTGACGGGATGATGAAATCGATGGAAGATATAGGTTCTGTCGTGATAAAAAACAATGGGAATATTCCGGTACTTATCAGAGATGTAGCGGTAGTGCATGAAGGACACGCCAATCGTTTTGGTGCCATTACTGCCAATGGAGAAGGCGAAAAGGTATTGGGACAGATTATGATGCTCAAAAATGCCAACTCTAAACTTGTAATAAACGAAGTAAAAAAGCGTGTGGCAGAAGTTCAGCAATCCTTGCCTGAAGGCATTTTCATCAACCCGATTTTGGAGCGCAGCGAACTCATCGCAAAAACCTCATTCACCATTGCCGAAAATTTAATCTTAGGTTGTTTGATCGTCATGATCATTGTCATTGTATTGTTAGGAAACATCCGTTCAGCCTTGGTCATTGCTTCCATGATTCCACTTTCCCTGCTATTCACGCTATCACTGATGTATATTTTCGGAATCGACGCCAACTTAATGAGTTTGGGAGCCCTCGACTTCGGAATTATCATCGACGGTGCCGTAATTATTGTCGAATTTATAGCCATTAAGATAACCGTGAATAAGGATAAATATGATCATTCTGAAAAAGAAGAACGCGTTCTTTTGATTGATAAAATCACCTTTGACGGTGCCTCGAAAATGATGAGTTCGGCTGTGTTCGGTCAAATCATCATCCTTATTGTTCTGATTCCGATTTTATCACTGAGCGGTGTCGAAGGCAAGATGTTTCGTCCCATGGCACTATCGTTCAGTTTTGCCATACTCGGTGCGATGCTTTTTGGTTTGACCTGGTTGCCTGTAATTTCATCTTTATTTTTAAAACCGGTTAAGGAAAAAAAGAAGAATCTTTCAGATTGGATCATGAACACTGCCTATCGGTCGTACTGCCCTGTGATTAAATGGTCGTATAAGCATAAAAGAATTGTACTTGGAATGGCAGTTGCCTCCTTAATTTTTACCGGAATTTTATTTTCACGCATGGGTGGCGAATTCGTACCAACGTTGGATGAAGGTGATTTTGTAATTCAACCCGTATTAAAAACGGGAACCTCACTCTCGAAAACAATCGAGCTTACGACCCGTATGGAAAATATTCTGATCGATAACTTTACCGAAGTGGATCAAATCGTTTGTAGGATCGGTGCTGCTGAAGTGCCCACCGATCCCATGTCGATGGAAGAAATTGACATGATCATCAAACTTAATCCCAAAAATGAATGGGTTAAAGCAAAAAGCAAAGAAGAACTGGCAGAAAAATTCAAAGAGGCTTTATCCATAATTCCCGGTATCGATTATGAATTTACCCAGCCAATCGAAATGCGTTTTAACGAGCTGATTACTGGCGTTAGGGCCGATATTGCCATCAAAATATTTGGCGAAGATCTTGATTATTTAAACGATCAGGCTCAGCGAATAAAGGATATGATTGCCGATATTCCCGGCGCAGCAGATATCATTCTGGAAAAAACAGCAGGGCTTCCGCAAATGAGCATTAAATACAATCGCGATAAAATAGCCTATTATGGATTGACAGTTGAAGATTTGAATAAATATCTGACCATGGCTTTCGGTGGAGAAATGGCAGGGAGTATTTTTGAAGGTGAAAAAAAGTTTGATGTTGTAATACGTCTTCAAAAGGATTTCAGAACCGATATCGGTGATATTGACCAATTGAACGTGAGTTTAGCAAACGGAAATCAAATACCCTTGAACGAATTGGCTCAAATAGAATATACCACAGGCCCCGCTAAAATTTCGCGCGACAATACGCATCGCCGGGTTGTGGTAAGCGTGAATGTGCGGAACCGCGACCTTCAATCGGTTACTGAAGATATCCAGGCCCGAATTGATAAAAATGTCAGGCTCGAACCCGGGTATTATATTGCTTACGGAGGGCAGTTTGAAAACCTTCAAAATGCTACAAAACGCCTGATGCTTGCTGTTCCGATCTCGCTGCTTCTTATATTCATTTTCCTTCACTTTGCTTTCAAATCGATCAAAGAAGCCACCATGATTTTTACCGCGGTACCCTTATCGGTTGTTGGCGGGGTTTTCTTTTTATGGCTTCGCGACATGCCTTTTAGTGTTTCTGCAGGAATCGGGTTCATCGCATTGTTTGGGGTGGCAGTTCTGAATGGAATTGTATTGATTGAACACCTGAAAGAATTGAAAAAACAAGGGATGAAAGATATGCGCGAACTCATCCTCAAAGGAACCCGTGAACGTTTGCGTCCGGTATTACTCACTGCAGCAGCTGCTGCATTAGGATTTCTACCCATGGCGATCTCCACTTCATCAGGAGCCGAAGTTCAACGACCCCTCGCAACGGTAGTAATCGGGGGACTGGTAACCTCTACCCTACTCACCATGATTGCGTTGCCTTTGCTTTATGCCATATTTATAGATGTAACAGGCATTCAACTCAAGCCCTTCAAATTTAAACGATCTCATTAAAAAATTTTTAAATATCCTGATTCTCATGGAAAACAATATTAAAAATTGCAGCTTGTTCCCAACTTCTTTCAACAAATTAAAAAGGATCATACATTTTCAAATCCCGACTTTGTTAATCATAACGATTGCAATGATGGGATGTGGCACTGCACCTGAAGTAGTGCAAGAATCGGAAATAACTCATCATTTGATAATTGTCACAAAAGAGCAATACAAGGGAGAACAAATGCAAATGGGCGAAGTTCAATCCCATTTATTTGAAGAAATTGTAAAAACAAATGGGCGCATAGTAGCATCTTCTGATGGGATGGCCGAAGTAAATACCTTTATCCCGGGAATTGTGAAATCGCTAAAACTGATGGTGGGCGATTATGTAAATAAAGGGCAGCTTTTATGCAGCATCGAAAGCAATGAAGTAATTATAATTCAGCAGGAATTTAAGGAACTTAGCGCCAGTTTAAAAAGCCTAAAAGCAGATTATGATCGAATGACCATTTTAATCAGGGAAAACATTGCCTCGCAAAAAGAGTTTGTCACCATCGAAAGTGCATACCACAGTGCATTGGCCAAATATAGCGGACTAAAATCACGATTAGAATTATTAAATTTGTATTCCGATAAACTTGAAGCAGGCGAGATCACTTCTACCTTCAATATTCATGCACCCATCAGTGGTTATATTTCAAAGCAAAACTGCACTCTGGGTCAGTCGATCGACCCGCAAAATACCCTGATGGAAATTGTGGACATCAACAAACTTCATTTGCAATTATATATTTACGAAAAAGATATTTTAAAGCTGAACAAAGGCCAAACCCTTCGGTTTTACAGCCCTCATTTAAGTGATAAAATTTTTACGGCCACCTTGAGCCAAACAGGCAGGTCCATCGATCCTGAAACTAAAACCATTGAATGCATTGCAAAAATAGCCAAAGGCGATGCCGAACCTTTTGTAAATGGAATGTTCATGATGGTAGAAGTGGTCAGCAATCAGTTTGAAGCTATGGCCTTACCCAACGATGCACTCCTAAAATCGGGAGACGATTTTTATATTTTAGTTAAAGAAAAGGAAGATGCCGAAAACTACTATTTCAAACAGATCATCGTTAAAACAGGGATCACCCAAAACGGATTTACACAAATTGAATTAAAAGAAGAAGCCCCTCAAATTTTAATTAAAGGACTTTATAATTTGCAGCTTAATTAGTGAATTGGCAGGTTGGGAAATAGGTAAATTGGTGGACTTTTAAAGTATTACTTGGTACTTATTGCTAATGTGGCAAAACCTACATTCTACATTATATATTTTACATTCTACATTCGAAATATTTTCCTAAATTTATTCTTTGAAAATCTTTCCGCTCAGGATGAAATTAGTTGATTAAAGATTTTCGCTCCCCCACAATTATTGAATTAAGATTAATTTGAATGGAAGATAATTAAAGGGATTGATAATCAAATAGATAGTGGATGGACATTAATTTAATCGGAAATAAAATCAGACTTACAAATACAGTATCAACGGAAATCGATAGTATTATTGAATTTGAAAATTCAAATAAACAATTTGTAAATCAATATCCAAAAGATAAGCATATAGCATTACTTAATGACAATGATTGCTTACATTTATCGATAAAGCGCTTGGATACTGAAAAATTAATAGGACACATGATAATTTTCGGACTATTTAATCAAAACAAAGTTATTGAATTTAGGCGACTTACAATAAATGAAAAGGGATTAGGATTCGGTAGAGAAGCGATAAGATTACTAAAGAAATTATGCTTTGACAAACTCGGATTTCATAGATTATGGCTTGATGTTTATGATGATAATGATATAGCTATAAAGTTATATGAATCAGAAGGATTTATAAAAGAAGGTACATTACGTGAAAATATTAAAACAGAGTATGGATACAGGTCTCAAAGAATATACTCGATATTAGAAAATGAAAATAAATCCTTCGCACAACATACGTTATAAAATTTTGCCGACACATTAATTATTCAAGTGTTGTAGCCACTGTCATGGTGCTTATGGCAGGCAAGCTGATAGGAATTCGCTTCGTACTCCTGCACCACACCATTAATTGCGATATTACACAGATGAGTGCATATCAAAAATCAGATAAACTTCAACTTCAACGTCGGGCTCTTATCCCTATTCATCTTAATATTTAACATAAAATTAATTTTTGGGTTTTCAGATTATCTCACAAAACACAATGCTTGTCGATTTTAATTGGATTAATTAGCTCTTTTTCCCATCTTTGAAATATAATTAAATAAAAAGAACGACCAATGAAACGAAACTTTTTCAATTCAATCTATGGATTGGCGATTATATTCTTTTTTGTTGCTAACAGTTTACAAGCACAAATTGTTGATATTGATTTATTAAAAGGCCTCAAACCACGAAGCATCGGCCCGGCCGGAATGAGCGGCAGGGTAACTGCCATCGATGTGATTAAAAATCAACCCGGTGTTATTTATATAGGTTCAGCCTCAGGCGGGGTGTGGAAATCTACCAGTGGAGGCGTACAATGGGAACCATTATTTCAGGATCAGGATTTTGCATCCATAGGTGCGATTACAATTGATCAAAATATTCCCGATATCATTTGGGTTGGCACCGGCGAAGGAAACCCCAGGAATAGCCAAAGCAGTGGCAATGGCGTTTACAAAAGCATTGATGCTGGTAAAACGTGGAAATATATAGGACTCGAAAACACCAGAAATATCCACCGCATCATACTTGATCCTACAAATTCCGACATTGTTTATGTTGGTGCCCAAGGTTCTGCCTGGGGTCCATCCGAAGATAGAGGTGTATTCAAATCAACTGATGGCGGAAAAACCTGGATGAAAATTTTATTTGTGAACGACAGAACCGGAATTGGTGAATTCATTATGGATCCGTTTAATCCTAAAAAATTATTTGCCGCAATGTGGGAGTTTGCACGCGATCCATGGTTTTTCAAATCAGGAGGTGAAGGTTCGGGACTTTATGTTAGTTTGGATGCCGGTGAAAACTGGAAACGCTTAGATGAAAGCAATGGATTGCCAAAAGGCGAATTGGGCAAGATTGGACTTGCCATGTCGGCACATAATTCGAAAGTGGTTTATGCACTGGTTGAATCAAAGAAGAATGCTCTCTACCGTAGCGATGATGGTGGCAATAAATTCATTGAAGTAGCAAATAAAAATATTGGTGGCCGTCCATTTTATTATGCAGAAATCCATGCCGATCCTGAAAATGAGAATCGTTTGTATAATCTCCATACGGTTGTCGATGTTTCGGATGATGGTGGCAAAACCTTCAATAATCTCATTCCTTATGCAAAAGTGCATCCCGATCATCATGCATGGTACTCACATCCTACGGATGGAAGTTTTCTGATAAACGGAAATGATGGTGGATTGGCCATTTCAAGAGACCGGGGACAAACATGGAGATTTGTTAGAAACCTGCCTTTGGCACAATTTTACCATATCAATTATGATATGCAAAAACCCTATAATGTTTATGGAGGGATGCAGGACAATGGATCATGGATTGGTCCAAGTATGGTTTATACCAACTCAGGTATTAAAAATTCCGACTGGAAAGAATTATCTTTCGGTGATGGTTTTGATGTGGTTCCTGATCGCTCCAATCCCGATCAGGGTTTTTCAATGTCGCAACAAGGCAATGTGGTTCGCTATGATACCAAAACCGGATTTAGCAAATTTGTACAACCTGTTCATCCTGAAGGAATAAAGCTTCGTTTTAACTGGAATGCAGGAATTGCAGCCGATCCTTTCGATATTAAAGGTCTTTATTTTGGAAGTCAATATCTTCATAAAAGCAATGACAGAGGAGATAGCTGGACTGTTATATCGCCCGACCTAACAACCAATGATCCTCAAAAACAAAAATCCGGAGAAAGTGGCGGCTTGACTTATGATGCTACAGGAGCTGAAAATTATACAACAATTATAGCCATAGGTCCAAGTCCAAAAAACAAGGACATTATTTGGGTTGGTACGGACGATGGAAACTTGCAATTGACTACGGATGGTGGAACCACTTGGAATAATATGATTAAGAACATCAAAGGTGTGCCTGAAGGATGTTGGATTCCTCAAATCAATCCTTCTGAATACAGTGAATCAGAGGCATTCGTTGTAATTAACGATTACAGGCGCGATAATTGGGCACCTTATGTTTTTTACACCAAAAATCTTGGTAAAAACTGGAAATCAATTGTAACAACTGATCAGGTAAAAGGATATGCTTTATCATTCGTTCAGGATCCTGTTATTGAAAACCTTTATTTTCTGGGTACCGAAAGTGGATTGTATTTCAGTATTGATGCCGGGGCAAACTGGACCAAATGGACGAATGATTATCCAACAGTTTCAACAATGGATTTAAAAATTCATCCACGCGAAAATGATTTGATTATCGGAACATTTGGAAGGGCTGCTTACATCATCGATAATATTCAACCTCTGCGTGAAATTGCAAAAAATGGCCTTGCACTATTTGACAAGAGTGCCCATCTATTCCCAATCCCTGAAGCAGAAATAGCGCAGAACAGTCAGCCTGCGGGCATGCATTTTCCGGCCGATTCGGATTACGACGGGGATAATAAAATTGGTGGAGCCATGATTTCATATATCGCCAAACCTTTTAAAGACAATAAAGACAAAGCTAAATTTGAAATATTCGATCATGAAAGCAATCTGGTAAACACCGTAGAAGTTGAACCAAAGGATGGAATTAATCGTTTATACTGGACCTTTGATAAAAAAAGATTAAGAAATCCTGAACGGGTAAAACCTGAAAAGGACGATGATCAAATTTATTGGGGTGAAGTATTACCGGGAAAATACAAAATAAAACTCACTTATAATGGACTGTCCGATTCCAGCATGGTTGATGTGATTTTCGATCATCGCGTTGCTTATGATTTAGCAGGAATGAAAGAGCGTAATGAGATGGGTATTAAATTTGAAAAAGAAATTCATAAAGCCACGATGGCTGCCGATCGGCTCAGGGATGCACAGAAAATTATCAATCAAATAGATGCAATTATCAAAGATTTGAAGGGTGACGAGTATACTGAATTAAAGAAAATCCAGAAAGAAACAGCCGATAGCTTAAAAACTATACTGGAGCGGCTTACGCCAAAAGAAGTTCAGGGAATTTTTAGGGATGAAAATTCATTTACTTCTCAAATTCGCATGGCTTCCCGTGCCATTGGTAGTTTTATTGACAAACCTGGAATACGTGAAGAAATTGCGTTAAATAAAGCCAATAAAGAAATTCAAAAATTCATCACCGACATTGATCACTTTTTTAATAATAATTGGGTTGTTTATAAAAAAGCCATTGAACTGAACAAGATAAATTATTTTACGAATTTTAAATAAGTCTCATACACTTAAAAGATAAAAAGGCTCCATTTGGAGCCTTTTTTGTTATGAGAAAAATTTAGAATTCACTACTTATTAATATTTTGTTAAGAAAGAGCATCCTCTTGTTTTATGGGTTTAAAAAAACACTACCTTTGCCCGAATTTTGTAAAAACAAACCACACATTTTAACCAGCTCTCAATTAATATTTTACAATTTTAGTCGGTTTAATATCGATTAATTTTATAGATTTAAAAAAAACAAACATTGCTATGTCATTAAACAGATTAAGAAATATTGGAATTGCAGCTCATATTGATGCAGGCAAAACAACAGTAACTGAACGAATTCTATTTTTCACCGGTGTAAGCCGAAAAATGGGCGAAGTACATGATGGTCAGGCTACCATGGACTTTATGAAACAGGAACAGGAAAGAGGTATTACCATTGCATCTGCTGCTATTACTGCCAACTGGAAAAACTCACAAATTAATATTATCGATACTCCGGGTCACGTCGATTTTACCATTGAAGTTGAACGATCGCTTAGGGTAATAGATGGTATGGTTGCTTTGTTTTGCGCAGTTGGTGGTGTTGAACCACAAAGTGAAACAGTTTGGAATCAAGCCGACAGGTACCGTGTTCCAAGAATTGCTTTTGTTAACAAAATGGATCGTACCGGAGCTGAATTTAGCGAAGTAGTAAATCAAATGAACAAATACCTGGATGCGAATGCAGTTCCCTTCCAACTGCCAATGGGCGCAGAAGAGCATTTTATTGGGGTAATAGATCTAGTCATGATGAAAGCCTACACTTTTACTGATGCAGAGCGTGTTGAGATTGATATTCCTGCTGAATATGTTGAAAAAGCTAGAGTGGCCAGATCATTTCTTGTAGAAAAAATTTCGGATTTTAATGATGAAATTATGGAATTATTTCTTGAAGAGAAAGAAGTTCCAGCCGATTTACTTAAAGCTGCCGGACGTGATGCAACATTGAAACTTTTAATTACTCCTGTATTTACTGGTGCAGCATACAAAAACAAGGGTGTTCAATTATTGCTTGATGCTGTAATCGACTACTTACCTTCCCCTATTGATGTTGGTGCAACAATCGGAACCGATGTTGATGATCCTGAAAAAACACAAACCCGTTGTCCCACTGCTAAAGATCCATTTTCAGCATTGGCTTTTAAATTGATTAATGATCCTTATGTTGGTCAACAAACTTTTATCCGAATTTTTTCCGGTAAACTAACCAATGGGATGCTGTTGTTTAATTCAACAAAAGGCAAAACAGAACGTGCAGGTAGGATTTTCAGGATCAGAGCTAAAGACAGAGAAGAAATTCATGAAGCCGGACCCGGCGACATTGTTGCCCTGGTCGGAATGAAGCTGACCAAAACAGGTGATACACTATGTGACCCTGCTCATAAACTTTTCCTTGAAAACATACATGTTCCGCCAACCGTTGTTGAATTAAAGGTTAGTCCGGATAAACGCAGGGACCAAAGCAAATTAGGAGAGGCCCTGGCAAAGCTTGCTAATGAGGATCCTTCATTTAATGTACGTTACGATGACGAAACAGAAGAAACCATCGTAGCGGGAATGGGTGAACTCCACCTCGAAATAATCATGGATAGAATTAAACATGAATTTGGAGTTGAAGTAGTTGTTGGAGAACCAGCTGTTTCATTCAGGGAAACAATTACCAATGAGGTTGAAAGTAATTACAAACACAGTAAACAATCAGGGGGTAAAGGACAGTTCGCTCATACCATTATGCGACTTGAGCCAAACAGTGGTGGTGGTTATGAATTTACAAGTAAGATTAAAGGTGGTGTTATTCCCAACGAATTTATCCCATCTGTGAACAAAGGTGTTGTAAAAACCATGGATAAAGGTATTTTGGCCGGCTTCCCTGTTGTCGATGTTAAAGTTGTATTGGTTGATGGTAGTTTCCATGCTGTAGACTCCTCAGATATGGCTTTCCAGATTTGTTCTTCTATCTGTTTTAAAAACGGGTTTATGAAGGCAAATCCGATATTGCTTGAACCTGTGATGAAAATTGAGGTCAATACTCCTGATGATTACATCGGAAATGTTGTCGGAGATTTGAATAAAAGGCGAGGTAAAATTGAATCGATGAGAAGATATCGTGCAGGTTCACAAAAGCTAAATGGACTTGTTCCTTTGATGGAAATGTTTGGTTATGCAAATACTCTGCGAAATATTTCAAGCGGCAGGGCAAACTATTCAATGGAATTCTATCAATACATGCCAATTCCGGCGGCTACGCAAGAAGAAGTTCTTAAAAAATTAGCTGAAAAGAAAGAAAATAAATAATGCATAAAAAAAGGGGAATAGATTTAATATTACCCCTTTTTTTATGATAGATTATGAGCCTGATTTTTTTTCAATAAATCGGCCAGGCTCACTCCTTTCAAATAGTCTTCAATCCTGTTGTTTAACCCTTGCCAGAATTCCTGGGTTACACAAGTCTCCTGCATCTCGCATTTAACAATTCCGGATAAGCATTCTACCACACAAATTTTTGGTTCGAAAGCATTGTGTACATCCAGCATAGTAATTTGATCAGGAGGCCTTGTAAGAATATACCCGCTTTTTTTACCTTTTACATTACAAATTAATCCTGCAATCTTTAAGGAAGAAATAATATGATCGAGATATTTGTTCGATAATTTCTGATTGATGGCGATATCTTTTTGAAAAACTCCGGTTCCATTCTCATTGATCGCTATTTCAAGAATGGCCCTGATTCCGTATCGAGTTCGGGTACTAAATTTCAATTGATGGTAGTTTTATTAAATAATTGAGATTCATTAATTAGAATATCAAATGTAATAAAAATAACATCCTGAACTTTTATCAGTCCAAGGATTTTTTTAGGAGGGCTTAATTTGAAGTCCGACAACTTAACTTTGGTTAAACCTTGAAGTTTAATTTTGCCATTGGAGTTTTCGAGGATCGTGTATTCTGTAATAATTGAATTTGAAATGCCGGCAAAGGTTAAATTAATATAAAGTTTTTGCTGAAATCGGCTGTCAATAATTGACAAAAAATTTGTTTTATCAATTTCGACAATCACATTTGGATAAGCTTTCGAATTCATCATGGTACGAAAATCGCTCAGTATATTTTCATTTTTTCCCTGAATATCCTTGATTGGAATTATAAATTCCACAACCTCCATCCCGGGAGCGGGAGAATTGATTAATGTTGATTTGTTTAAAAAATTTGGTATTTGGCTCGGATTATCATAAAAGAGAATAAACTTATTTAGATTTGTTCTCCCTTCAATTTGAACTGATTCCAGAAAACAATATTCATTGCCATTCATCTTGAAAGGACTTTCCAATTTCCCTTCATAAAAAGACAAAATAAAAACAATACATAAGATTATTTTCCTAATCATAAATCAAAAAACATGAGTCGTCATGCATTACTGCACGACGACTGTATGTTAAATATTAGAATGAAATTGCGGCTTCAATCATCACACCTTTGAATCCAGCATCCTTGCCATATGTAAAGTTCGTGTAATTCTGATCCACATATTCTGCTTTAAGGATTACATATTGATTCAGGTTCCAACCACCACCAAACTGTACTCTATCAACTGATAAATCAGCATCATTTTTAACTTTATTATATCGGGCGGCAATATAAAATTGTTCTTGTTTACCAAAACGATATAATCCTTCAACGGCATATTGATTGAAATCAAAATCCGCTTTTTTAGTTGTCAAACCCGTTGCATTTTCATACGTTCCAAAAAACTCCAATCCCTGATATTTAGCAAATACATTTATCATGATCGAATTAACTTTACTTGTAGCACCCGGACTCCATCTACCGGTATTAGGGCCACTTGCAGGATCAACATCAGTTGCATTATTCGTTTGTGGTTTCATTACCAGATAATAACGTGAACCGGTCCTATCTCCATTGTATAAAGATCCTGAGTGCTGTTTTGCGTTATGAAAGCCTGAAATTGTAGCCCTGAGCCTAAAATCTTCATCAATATTTTTATCAAAACCGGCTTTCCAGTAAAATGCTAATTCTTCACTCGTATTATATTCAGTATAACCATCGGTGGTACTATATCCTGCCAATGCAGGTTTTAAACCGCCTGTGTTGAGACCAACCATCGCCAA